>Ga0105046_10004453_pt1 | contig 22284 bp, 14 predicted proteins | sample MAT03_FD_78385 | JGI IMG/M metagenome (GOLD analysis project Ga0105046, IMG submission 78385) | Freshwater microbial communities from Lake Fryxell liftoff mats and glacier meltwater in Antarctica - MAT-03 (megahit assembly) | ecosystem: Environmental > Aquatic > Freshwater > Ice > Liftoff...
GGGAATCCAATTGGAAGGCCCGGCGGTGGTAACCGGCCGGCTTGTGTTGGATCAAGCGATCACGTCCGTGGAACACCTTACATTCACGGCCGTTACCGGAGGGCCGGCGCCGCTGGAGCGGACATTCGAGATTGCCGCCGAAGGTATTGCCGGTTACTCCTACACGGTACGATCCAACGACAAGCTGCCGGTGCGCGTGGAATTGAGCCCGGCGGCGGGACGGGCCGGGGCGAGAGACGGCAGCCCGGTGATCCGGGTTCGGCCGGTCAACACAGCTCTTCCGGTTGGGGTTCACCAGGGCTTGGTGGAAGTGGCGATTACGCCCGCCGACGGGAGCCCGACGCTCCTCCAGCAGATCAGTGTGACGTACGACATGCGGCGCAGCGGCGATATCGATCTGGTGTCGGACCGGCGCGACTACGTGCTGCCGGCACTGCCTTCGGCCACCCGCGATGGCGCGCCGCGGTTGACGACGATGATCCTCACGCTTACCAATCCGGACTCGGTGGAACAGACATTCACGATGGGTTATGAGAAGCCGGGAGACCAGGCGATGTTTCGTTTCCCGCAGCCCACTTTCCGGATCGCGGCGGGCGGGACGGTGCGAGTGCCGGTGGAAGTGAATCGAGATGCGTACCTGACGACGAAGGGGGGGCGCGAGTGCGTCACCGTGTCTAAGACGAAGGCCGATGGCTCCATCGACACATTTACTTACTACCTGCTGCCGGCGGATACCACGGCGGGCAAGCCCAAGGCATCCAATTTCGTGACGTGTACCCCCTCCTGGCTTCGCCCGGTTTTCGTGCGGGCGCCCTACCGGTTGACCGTTGGTGTTCCGGCGGAGTTTGAAGTGGAGGCGATGGATGACTGCGGCAACCCGGTGACCGGTTTTGTCGCGCATCTTTCGCTTGGCAAGGCTGGCCCACGGGAGGCTATGAAGGCAATTGCTAAGGGCGGGCAGGCGGGTTTCTTCGTGGTGCACCCCGATCCGGATCAAAGTGGTACCCAATCGGATGGGGTGGTTGAGATCTCCAAGGACGGCCTGTACGGAACCACGCGGACGAAGTTCTCGACGCGGCGCAACGTTCCCGCCGCCCCCGAGGTATCGGCTGTGAAAGCGCATTGGAATGGGAAGGACAATGTCGCCGGCGCCACCGTTTCAGCGGGCGATCCAATCGAGGTTGCTGTCGACCTGCCGGGCAGCGCGGAAGGGACAGCCGACCCCGGAGCGCCGCTGCCGCTGGAGCTGAATGGGACACGGGTGCTGCTGAACGGGGAACCGATTCCGGTGGCAAGCGTGTCAGCGACGAAGGTCATCGCAATGATTCCACGCGCGCCTGGAAGACCGCTGGCCGCGGGAAGTTATGCCCTCTCCGTGGCCAAGGGAGACATGATTACCGCGGCGGTACGACTATCGGTGGCTGACTATACGCCGCGGTTGCTGGGGGCGGCGAAGAAGTTGGCGGACGGTTCGCTGGTTCCCCTGTCGCTGGATTCCAGGGTAGCGACGGGCGAAGCAATCGTCCTCTACGCAACCGGCCTGGGCGATGCCGAAGGCGAGCCAGCGTTTGCTCTGAAGCAGCCGGTACGAGGGACAATCGGCGGAAAAGAAATTAAGGTGACGGCGGTGGCCTATAAGAAGTGCCCAGAATGCGCAGCCTTCACAGTTCTTGCCGGACGACCGCTGGAGGAGTTATATATTATCGAAGGGCAGGCGCCGGAGGGCATGCTTTCGCATGATGTGGCGAGCGGCGAAGTTCCCATCACGATCCAGGTTGGCGAGGTGGTGTCGGCAGCCTTGAAGGGGTATGGCGATGCCTCACCGTTGTCCACGGCGGACTTCGGCACGATTATTCCGTCGACGGACCTCGACGCTCCTGGTCCTTTCGCTTATTTCTATACTCCGCATACCGAAGCGGTCGGTTCCAGCTACTCTTTCACGACTCCGATGCTGATCGATGCCGGCCATAGCCGGCTGGAACGCGCCGGCTGGTTTACCAGTGATCCAACGGGCGTGAATCCTCCGCCTGACTTTTTTACCGACGAGTATTTGCTGACGGTGCAAGCGCTGCCCGATAATGCCGTCCCGGTTTATGGGACCGACTACACGATGAGCCGCAAGCTGACAGCCGAATTGAGTCCGGCGGGGTGCGGAACCACAATCGTAAGCAATCCGCCATCGCCGGATGGGTTCTATCCCGAGTCGACGTATGTCCAACTGGCGGCGACGCCGGCGGCCGGCTGGACATTCAGTCACTGGCTGGGCGCCGATGCGGCGGGCGGGGTTTTCCTGAACGCGCCGCAGACTGTTACCGGTGTTTGTGTTCAGTCGCCGGGCCTTACGCTGACGACGAACCTGGGAACCAAGCCGGGCCTTTCCGTGTGGTTCTCCTCTCCCGCCGGCTTTTACGGCGACCCGAACGGCACAGTGACCGGCGGGGCGGCCGCACCGGCCAATTTGAATGTGCTGCAGGGATATTTGGATGGCAACGTCTATTGGGCATTTAGTCAGAATTCCACTCCCTTCCTGACTTGGAACGGCCCGATAGGGAACGCCTACTACGCGCAACTGGCCAATCCGCCCGCCAGCGCGACAACGTACACGGCGATCTATTCGGCCGCCTGCGTAGTGATCAAGCCTAGCGTGTCGCCCGCATCGGCCGGGACTTTGAACATCAGCGGAACGCTTTACACACAGAACGGGGCCCCCGCCGGCTGTTTTGCGATAGGTTCTCCGGTAACCATAACGGCGGTGCCTGCCACCGGCCAATGCTTACTGAACTGGGGCCCGCCGCCCGCCATTTCATCGACCGCAAACCCCTTGCAGTTTACGGTGAGCGCTACCAGCGTGGCGAATCCGGTGGCCAATATTGGCGCCTGTCCCGCCGCCGCGGTTTGTCTGCCGCCGCTGACGGGTACGGTGGGACGATATCACTTTGCGGAAGCCGCAAGCATTATTACATTGGCCGACGATTCCGCGCCACCGGCGGCGCCATTGACCGCGGTCCAGACATTACAGCGAGCAGCCGGAAAGGTTGGCGACGCCGTGTATTTTGCTTCGACGCCGGCTTCGAATCCGCTACTTGGCACTGTTACCGGAGCGGCGGCGACGTCCACTTCCTCGCCAGCCAAGTACAACTTTGGAACGGGCGCGTTCTCGCTGGACTTCTGGATCAAGTTGGACGGATCGCTGGCCAATGGCCGCCCGATGCTTCAGAAAATGTCGGGAGGTTCGCTCAACCAGATCCCTTCGACGCCGGCGAGCGGATTCCGTTTGCGGACGGTGGCGGGCGAGTTCTTACAGTTGACGCTGGCCGACGGAACGACGACGGTGAACTATACGGGAACTAAACCCTTGGCCGTCAATCAATGGGTGCACGTAGCGGTGACGGTGCCGCGTACGGTCGCGCCGAGGTTCTATTTGGATGGAGTCGCGGAGACTCCGGCAGGGCTGGGTTTCGCCGGGAATCTGGACAACACCGCGCCGCTTCTGGTTGGCAATATCGCCGGGCCGGGGACGATTAGTGGATCTTTGGTTAGCCCGGTGACGACGAAATTCTGGTTGGACGAGCTCGGCTTGTTCAACACAGTGTTGCCACAGGGCGATATCGACAAGCTGGTGGCGGCGGGCAGCGCGGGCACTTGTCCGGGAAACGGCGGCGGGACGACGCCGCAGGGCACGACGGTACAGCTCGACACAGTCCCGGCGGGTCTCAACTTGACCTACGGGACGATTGGGTCGCTAACGACGCAGGCGGCGTTGATCACGATACCGATCACAACCCCGCCCACTATTTCCCCGGCTATTCTGGCCACCGCGCCATCGCCGCAGGTTAAGAACGGGACGCAATACACCTGGGTGAACTGGACGGGTCCGGGCGGCGCGACGATCAGCGCTCCCGGGCATCAGATTTCGACGATCGGCGTTGGCAAAACGGAGACGTATACGGCGAACTACCAGGTGAGCGGCTATGTGGTGGACGTGTCGGGGTGTAATGCTTCCGCCGGGCCGCTCTCGCAAGCGACTGGTACGAATCCGCTCGTGTTTCCAGTGGGCACGACGATTCAGATTACGGCCTCTCCCGCCGGAGGTACCGCGTTTCAGCGCTTCACCGTTACCCGCAACGGAGTGACTTCCGATTCCACGACGAATCCATTAACGCTAACGGTGAATGGCCCGATTACGGCGGTAGCCAACTGTGGCGCATCGACGACGGTGAATACCAGCCCCGCTAACCTTGGAGCGACCGTCGGGGTGAACGGGTCGACAGCATTGAATACATACACCACGGCGGCGACACCGGCCACCGTCTCCGTAACACCAACAACAATTACCGCGGGAACAACGCAGTATAGGTTCAAGAATTCGTGGTCGTTCAACGGGACGCCGAATCCTGCCTGGACATCGGCGGCGCAGACGGTGGGCGGGGCTACAGGGGTATACACGGCGAACTTCGACACCTACTATCAGGTGTCGGCGACCACGACCGGGGGGTGCACGGTGAGGCCTGCGGCCGGATTCTATCCGGCTGGCTCGACGCAGACGGTCACCGTCACCGCGCCCACGGGCTTGGCACTTTCCAGTATCAGTTGGAACACAGCCGGCGGCGCTCAACCGTTGACGAATGGCGGCGGGTTTACCGTAAATTCAGCGGGAACGCTCGCGGTCACCTGCGGTTTGAATCCGGTAATCACAGTGAACACCAATCCAGCAGCGATAGGCGCGACGGTGGGGATCAACACGCTGGGAACGGCGCTGAACCAGTACTCATCGGCGGTCCCGGCAGGACCGCATACGCTCACGGCTAACTCGCCGGTGGACACTCCAACGATCCGGTACAAGTTCAACAACTGGCGGCAGGGGAGCACGGTGCTGGGGACGCTGTTCAATGCACAGCCGGTGACGGTAAGCGGGGTGGCCACCTACACGGCGCACTATGACGTGCAGGCGTACAAATTCACGATCGTGAACAACGGATGCCAAGCGGCGGGAGCGACGACCGGTCTGCCGGCGGACGGCTATGTCAACGCCGGCGCCGCGGTATCGGGCTTCTTCGCCACGCCGTTTTCCGGCCAGGTTTTCAAGAACGTGGTATTAACCGCGATTACAAGTACGGGGACGTTTCCGGGCCAGCCGCTTACGAATATTGCCGGGATGACTGTCACCTCAGGCGTGGCCACGATAATTACGATTACTTGTCAGGCGCAGTGACATTGACCGTGGCGAAGTTTCCGGCGGGGCTGTATGGATAGATCATCTTGATCCGGATATGGATCACCCCATCTTCAAACGGTGGGCCGCTGACAAACGGCGGCTCACTCCATAGATTATCTAAAAAGGACAACGGCCTTATCCAGTCGACCGGAAGAACCGGCGGGTGTTGGCGCTTTTTAGCGCATCCTTGCGAGTTCTTTACGGCACCGTTCGCAGGATCTGATCCACGGTCAGGGCAAGGACGCCAAACATCAGATGCGCCATGACTTTGGCGGCGCCACGAACGCAAATGATCCGGCCGCCAAATTCGTCTTTCAGCCGTCCGTTTTGCTGTTCGACGATGGTGCGGATTTTGAAGCGCTGCTGCTGCTCTTCGGTCCATTTGGCGGGCAGTTTGGCCTGAGGCCGGTCGACTGGTTTGATTAGCACCTCATGTTTGAGTTTCCTGGCTCTTTTGCGAATCGCCGCCGCGTCATAGGCCGAGTCCATCACGGCGCACTCCCACTGGACACGGTCTTTGCTGATTTCCATGAGTGGGCTCGCGACTTGGGAATCGTGTACGCTGGCGCCGGGCAGGACGCAACTGATGGGAATACGGCCTTGGGAGGAAACATCCCAATGAAGCTTATACCCGCGCCAGTACTGTTTATGGCCCTTGCTGGAAGTCTTGACGCCGAGGCCACATTCCCGTGGCAGTTCGGCGAGCATGGCATCGAGGGTCAAGTGATGTTGGCGTTGGATGCGGGTCCCGCGTGCGGAGAGTTTGGCCCGGCGGTTGGGGCGTAGGGTTTACTTTCCCGTCGATTCGAGCCGAAGGGGCGGCGGGGACGGTTCTTGGATGTCGATTCGGATTTCGATTTGCGGCGATGCTTCGTTTCGGTTTTTCCCGATGGGGAGGGTTGTTTGTCTTGGGGCAAATGTTCGCGGGCTTCGATCGCGGTTGAATCCCGGGTGAGATAGGAAAACGTGCGGTTTTGTTGGGTTCTTCTGATGACTGCGGCATGGATGTGGGACGGCAAGCCGGTCGATGAAAACTCGGCGAAGGCGGGTGAGAAAGTCGATTCGGCAGGAATTGCGGCAATGGTTTCCCAACCGCAGAGACGGCGCAATTGGGCATCGCCGCGGAGACGGTCAAGCAGTTGGCGCGTAGTGGTCAGGTTGTAGATCGCCTTAGCCAGGAAGGCGGTGGCGCGGCATTGGCGGTCCTGCCGGGGACGACCGGTGGGGGCGAGCTGGCCGGTAAACGAGGCGATTGGCGCCAGGCTGAGAGCGCCGACCAGAAGCCGGCCGTGCTTGCTCAACGGGCCAACCGAGGACTCGATGACGGGGAAAAGTTCGCCTTGCAACAGGTTGCGAAATTGCGTCAACAAGGCCGGCAAGTTAAGCTGCATGTGGGCTCCGTGTTTTCACTGTTTGAACTGGTTTGGCGACTAAATCTTACAGTGCCGGAGCCCACTCTTCAAAACATTTCTTCCTTTTTTGTTTTTTATCCCAGAATGTTCTAACTTTTAGTTTTGCAAGAGGTTCATGTGATCGATGACGTTCTCTCCAGCATTTCGGCGCGAAAATAAACTCTTGGCAAATTGATCTGCCAGTCTGAACTGCCGTCGCGGGTCCGGAAAGTGGCGCGGCCGGTTCGATTTGACGGAGGACTTGGTCAAAAGCCGTTTTCAGGCGGCCGGTGTACCCTTGCGGGAGGTACGGCATCCGATTTTTGGATTCAGGCGTGCGCTGCCGCCGGTGCTAACCATTCGTCGTTCCACGGCGGGGCGGGATTTTTGTAAATGTATCTGACTAAACGGTCGATACTTTAGCCGTCGCGGGCGTCGCGGAATTCGCGGATTTGGAATTGGAGGGAGTGGATGGTCATGGCGATTGAGGTTTCTGAATGCGACGAAAGTTCGATACGTCAGATGGAGCTGTGGTCTGTCAAGGTTGTGATGTCCAGTCTTTGTTTGTCAGAAATGCGTATATGGCCCCACCCGCCGCAGTGATATTATTCTGTCCTCCCACCAACCGCTAATTTTAGGTTCTCAATCAAGTACAACATTCACGACGAAATATGCGCTTTGTCGCAAAGTACGGCTTCCCGTACGATGGCTTCGGACGGCGCCGCATTACCGGCCGCTTTGGTTGATCCGCAAGCGTGAGAATCGCGCAAGGCGTACTTTACTCCGTCTCCTTTCTCCGCGAACATTGAAAGGCGAGGATGAAAGTAAGCGCGAACAACTTCATGGGTTCTACCTTTAAATCGGTCTGGGATGATCCCGTGTTTAGCGAAGCCCCTCTATCGTCACTGATCCCGGACGAAAGCGTTCTTTTTTCCGCCGAGGATTAGATCCGGCCCTGGATGAACACCTGGGCGGCGCCCGCGGCATCGGCCAAATTGATTCGAGCGACATAGTGCCGGTACAGCGCCGCGACCCGGTGGTCTCGAGCTTGGGCAAGCCGCGTCTGTGTTTCCGAGACTACAATTCCCTCGGCGCTCACGGGAAATTGACCACCTCTGCCCGAATAGAGTTGACCACCCAGGAAAGAGATCATGCCACGCGGCGGCGGTATCAAGCAGGAGGATAATTGTCCACGCCGGTGGCGGGCAAGTCGTTGATGAAGTGGGCGGCAACAGAATCTTCCGCGGGGCGCGGCCGCGCGCCACAAGAGTACGGCGCTAGAACGGACGAAAAAAGGAGCGCCTTAGTGGTCAACTCTTGGTAAACATGGGTGGGTCATTCTTGGCGAGTGCCGAAGACAATTCCGATTGCGGCGGGGGGGATCGCGCCGTGACTGGTCCGGCGCGCCGGATTCCAGAACTGCGTGGATGGGTTGGCCGAATACCGTCGCGGCAATTACGCCCGGCAGTCTCCGAACCGTTTGCAACGCGCGTGTCGTTTCAGAACAAATTATCTCCGGCCGGCGCGTGCCCTTCGGGATGACCTTTTCGAGCGACCGGAGATCCGCCGGCAAGCGGCCGCGAATTGCAGATGCAGGCCACGCGATTGCAGCGCTCCGCCTCGTCCCCAGAATTAAGCGGATGGGAAAGGATCCGCGGTTTCAGGCGCTGCGCAGCCGGCTGCGGCGCTAGCCGTCAATCGCCTTGCCGGAGACGTTCTGGACGAGTTGTTTGAGAATTTCCGGGCCGGTGCGATGCGGCGTCACGTCGGCATGCTGGGCGGCCCACTCCAGCGCAAGCACCAGCGGAACGAACGGCGTCTCCTTGGTAGCGGCAGTTCGGGAAATGGTAATTAACGCCCCGAAGACGCTGGCGGGAATGGGGAGTTTTTGGATGGATTGCGCCGTGGGTTGATCACAGTTTTGCGGAGGCGAGGTGACAAGGTGTTCACGGCAAGCGAGCGGACGCTGCGCGTGAATCGAACAGCGATGGTCTTCCAGAAATGGGCAGTGAATGTTGTGCTCGAAAAACGCCATGCCGAGGTCGTGCAGACTCTGCTTAGCTTGGTTAGACCGGTCTCGCAGCGGCTCCAGAAGGCCGGTCTCTTCCAGAAGTTCGAGCGTCCGTTGAAACCGGCCGATCAGCTCCGTTCGGCGCGGTTCAGGCATCGCCTCGACGAGGTCGGCCAGGTACCGCGCCTCCAATTCCGATACCGGAATCAAATGGCGGCAACACGCCCAACACCCCTCTTTACAGGTGACGGCCCTTCCTTCCGATTCCGACTGGCGCGCCGCATGCGCGACGAACGAGTTGGTCATCTCCTGGAACACGGGCAGCATTACTTTCGGGTGAACCGGAGATTTCGGGATGGTCAGCGTCATTTCCACGGGCTCTCCGCGGACTAACAGCTTGATTGTTCCCGTCACCGCCGGTTCCAAGATTATTTCGCTTTCCGACGCCGGCGATGAAAACGTTGCCCTTTGATTCGTTGAACTCGTAGGCCAAGCGTTTGCCGTCCGGAGACAATCGAGGATAGCGAACTTACATCCCGGAGGGCAAATCCAGGGTGATGCGAGTCAGTTCGCGCGTTTCGCGGGCCACCGAGTACAGCGCCCAGCCGTTGCCCTGATTTCCCGCAACGAGAATCTGTTTTCCGTCATACGACCAACCACCGGCGAACCACGTGCCGGGCTGACTGATCACCGGTTCCAGTTTTCCGCCGGAATAAGGCAGAACCCAAACCTCCGCATTCCCGCCGTTTAGACGCTGCACTTCGATCCATGCCCCGTCATATGAGTAGTTGGCAAAGCCGTGGGCGCTGCCGCCGAAGGTCATTTGCGTTCGCTTGCCGGTTGCGATATCCAGCTTCCAGACTTGATGGATAGGGTCTTGGGAATGGAAAGAGACGGACTCCCCATCCGGCGAGAAGCTGGGTTGAGCGATCCAGTAATTCGTCGCTGTCGTCGTAATGGACCCGTCTTCGATTCCCACATCTTGAATTTCATCCAGCCCCCCCGGAGTCCGCAAAAGGCTTCGGATCACCGTGCCATTCTTCTGAAAGCTGGGATAGTGCTGCGAAAATACCCCTCTTCCGATGGCGACGGAAGGCGAGCCGTCGAGGCGGTTCAGCCAGCTTTGGGCGGGGCGGCCGATGGGGAGTTTTGTATAGACAACGGCCCGGCCATCCGGAGACCAGACGGGCATGTTATAGCGATAGCCGGTCTCGCGGCTAACATCGACCGGGTCTCCAACCGGACGATTCATTTTCAAATCTTGAATAAGGATCTGGCTCTTGTTGAGAATCGCGCTGAAAGCGAGGCGTTCGCCGTTCGGGGAAATAGCTAGATCGCGGGGCGTACCGAGGCTGGGGCGGTAAAGCGTTACGGGATCTCCCGCGGGTGTCAGTGTGACTGGGTGCAGGGGAAGGACCCAAATCGCGATATCTCCGTTGAGACGGGAACTGATGTAGTAGAGTCGGCGGCTATCGCGGGAAAATGTGGCGCTGCCGAGCGTCACGTCGCGGGGCATCTCAAACCGCTTCTGCAGCGTTTCTCCGTCCAGGCGATAGGTCCAAAGGCTTGCGCCGCGGGGGTCGTAATTTACGAACCGGACTTCCAAGCCGTCACGGCTCCAGGATGGAAACGCCTGGCCGCCCGCTATTTTGGCGTGCGGTGTGATTTCGCGCGGCTCACCGCCACCGGCAGCGACGATCGACAGCGACGAATCCACACCAGGCCAGTAAAAATCAGTCGTGTTCAGTGTTGGCCTTCCGTGCGAGAGAAAGACTATCCATTTGCCGTCCGGTGACCAAACGGGTTGGGCGCCAAACCTGGTCAGACGCTCGACGGCGCCCCCCGGAGGCGGGGCGCGATAGATCCCGGTGTTGCGGAGAGCGCTGTAAGCCATGGCCTGTCCGTCGGGAGAAAAGGACGGGAACAGGTTTCCCCCCCGGTTGGATGTCACTTGCGTTTCACGGCCCCCGCCATCGAGAGGGCGAACGTAGACTTCAAATGCCCCGGTTCGATCGGAGGAGTAGGCAAGCTGATGGCCGTCAGGGGAGAAGACGGCGTTCAGGTCCAGGCCATCGCTGGAGGTGATCTGAGCGTTGGTTTGAAATGAGGGAATCGACGGTTGTTCCCCGGTCTGACGGATTGCATAGGCGGCTATGCCTAGTCCGAGGACGGCCATTCCGGCGATCAGCATTTTGGGCAGGCGGACCGGCGCGACCACCGGAACAGCGGCCCGCACGGGATCGGGCCGGGCCAGGAACCGATAGCCAACGGTGGGCACCGTCTCAATGAACCGCGGTTCTATGGAATCGTCGCCAAGCGCCTTTCGAAGTTGGGCAATCGCGCGCGTTAGCGCATTGCCGGTGACGGCGACATCAGTCCAAACGGCGGCGAGAATTTCCACCTTTGCAATGGCGCGGCCTGGATTTTCCATCAGGAACTGTAAAACCCGAAACGCCTTCGGCTCTAGCGGGCGAATGGCACCGTAGACGCTAAGTTTTAGATTCGAAAGGTCAACGTCGACGTTTCCGAACCTGTACCGACGCCGTTCAGCCGCCATCATAAATCCATCATCCTCTCCAGGCAAACAATCACGCCCGCATCACGACTTCTCCCGCAGACTCCGGCTACCTTGCCAACATGCGACAAACATGTCTTATAGGCTATTTGATTTTATCAGTGACTTCGCTCGCCGGAACCGGAGTGTCGTTACAGATCGTACAGGGCCGGCCGATCGTGGACGGTATCTACGTGAACGGCCACGGACCCTGCCGTTTTCTGGTGGACACCGGCGCGCAGAGTAATCACTCGGACGTACAAGTTGCGCGAAGGTTTGGTCTTCTCGCAATGTTTCGAGTGCACTTGGACACGATCGCTGGTACGGAGTTGGCGCCCGGCATGGCCCAGGCCCGAGTCCGACTGGGAGAAACGGAGGTACAAAGTACGGAAGTTTTGTTTACTAAACTAAACGCGGTGCGGGAGTTATCGGACGACATACAGGGTGTTTTGGGCCAGGCGTTCTTAGCGCAATTTGACTATCTGTTGGACATGCGTGGCCGGCGAATGGTGTTCGGGGCGCCGGAGCCAGCGGGTATTAAGGCCGCATTCGACATGCAAACGAAGCGTCCCGGGTGTGGCTACTTTAGAACGACGCTCCAGGAAGCCGGATAGAGGCGTTGTTGTCCTGCGCGATGTGGAAGCGCCAGTAGCTGACGGAGTCGCCGGAGAGGTAGACAGCTCTGAGTTGGACGATGGCCCCGGCCATGGCTTCGGACAAGCGAAAAGAGCAATAAGTACTGGGTTTCTTTGCGGTTCGCCAGACGTCCCAATGGATAGAACATGAAGACGCTTTTCCGTCGTCTTGAACGTCTAGAAGACCGATTCACGCCGCAAATGAGCGCGCACGACGTGGAACTCCGGGCACGTCTGGAACGGGCCCGGAAGCGTCTGGGGTTGCCGGAACCGGACCTATCCAACCTGCCCGCCTACGGAGGATGGGACACCATAGTCGAGATCTTGAATTCCGGCCGGACGCGCCGCTATAACCCTGTTTTATAGCTTGCCGGCGGCTGCCCGATCGGCCAAGTGACTCGATGGTCCAATCACGTCTGAACGGCGCATGGCGGTCGTGGTCGGGTTTGCATGCGTGGAGAACATCAAAGTTGATCCTCCTTACTCAGGAATCATCGGCGCTCAATGGTTCGCGAGTTTATCACTGGCTTGAGCGTCCATCAGTACTGTTCCAAGGCACTACCCGGCTATCCGCGCATTCGCGAACAGCGATCGCCCATAGTCATCGCCCAACTCGTCAATCCGTTGCCGGAGCCGCCGCCGATGATCAGCCAGCACCGTGCGATACCGCGGATTAGCCGCCAAGTTCGTCGTCTCCCCGGGATCCTTCTCCATGTCGATCAACATCTCCCACGGCGCGCCCCCTTCGAAGATCGAATACTTATAGCGTCGGCTCCGCAAACACCGGCAGTCGGAACACTCAATCGCCACATCCTCCCGCCAACCCGTCTCCATGCCTCGCTCCACGACCCCCCGCAGGCTCCGCCCTGGCAGCCCCTTCGGCGCCGCAATCCCCGCGTAATCACACAGTGTCGGCAATAGATCCACGCAGGAAGACACCAAGTGCTTCCGGTCCACCCGGCCTTTCGGCACATGACCCGGCCACGAGACCATAAACGGCACCCGCGCCGACTCCTCATACGGCAAGCTCTTATGCTCGAACCCATGCGCCGCGTCCATGTCCCCGTGGTCACTTGCGAAGACTATCACCGTACTCTTATCGAGGCCCGTCTCCCGCAGCGTCTCGAGCAGTTTGCCGACCTCCCCATCCACGCGCTCCGTGAGCCGGCAATACGCCCACCGGTGCAGCCGCCAATCCTCGGCCTTCCAATGCTTACGCACGAATCCGCGGAAGCCTCCATACCTGCCGAGCGCCGAAGGCTCTTCCGACGTGGCCGCATGGTTGCCGGGCATCGGAGGACACGGCCCCGCAAAGAAAGCCTCCCGGGACATCCCCTCCGGCAGTGCCGACGCCTCGGCCACCCGTCGCCGCTCCTCGACAGACTTAGGAAGCGGAGTTGACAACGTCTCGGCCTTCGCATGGGCGTCAATGGCCATGTAACAGATGTCGTGGGGATTGATGAAGGAAGCCACCATCAGGAATGGACGCTCCTGCTTCCGTCGCAAAAATTCACAGCAAACGTCAGCCAGCCCCTCCCGCTCATCGCTCGTCAGATACTCAAACCCAATGCTCTCGGCCGTCATCGGCTTCGGCCAATGGGTCTTCCCCCCGAATACCGTCTGATATCCCGCCTTCCGGAACAACTGCCCTAGCGTTGTGCTCAGCGCCGACTCCGGCACCGGCGCTGGGCCGTTGCTCCGCATTTCAAAGTAGCTCGGGTACCGCCCGGTCATCATCGCGGTCCGCGCCGGCATACAAACCGGGTTCGACGAATAGGCCAACTCGAACCGGACTCCGTCCGCCGCCAAGCGATCCATCGCCGGTGTCTTCACCCAACGGTTCCCCGTACAGCTCATCATCCCGGCATGCTGCTGGTCCGTCATGATGTACAGGATGTTTGGCCGCTCGATCACCGCCGCGGAAGCCAGGGCGGGCAGAGCAGTGGATTCGAGAAAACGGCGGCGAGTCGGGTGATTCGGCACGTCCGGAGAGTCTATCACGCCCCTGTTCATTTCCTTTTTGCAGATCTCTTAGAATACGACCATTTTCCGTGATCAAGGTCGTAGCGGCCCACGTCAGGCATCTGAAGGTTCGCACGACTTCATTGTGGCGCTTACGCCTTCGGAGAAGGGCGAATGGGACCGTCACGGAGAAGCTTTTGCAGCCTGCTGACGGTTGCCGCATGACTTGGATCGGCGGCGAGATTGCGGGTCTCGTGCGGATCGTGGTCATGGTCGAAAAGGACGGCGCCGCGCCGCCCTTCGTCCCACTCGGTGTAACGCCAATGCTCGTCGCGCACACTGCGTCCGACGGCCCAGTTGCGGGTTTGCACGGTATACGCGGGGTGGTCCCACGGAGCTTCGGGGCGGTCGAGCAGCGGGGTGAGCGGTCGTCCTTCGGTCCAAGGAGCTGGAGGGAGAGCACAGAGGTCAACGAGGGTGGGGTAGAGGTCGAGATACTGCACCACGCGGGGCGACACCTGTCCCGCACAGGCTCTGCGCGGGTCGGCGATCAGCAAGGGGCCGCGCGCGGATACTTCGAAGAGCGTGCCTTTCGCCCACATGCGCTTCTCACTCAAGTGCCAGCCGTGGTCACCCCACAACACCACGATCGTATTCTTGTCGAGGCCTAACTACCGCAAGCGATCGAGCGTGCGGCCAACGAGCGCGTCCGCGCAGCTGATGAAGGAGTAGTAGGCGCGCATCGCCTCACGGGCCTCCAGGGCGGAGAACGAACGTCCGGCAAACAGGTCGATGTTTTGGCGGAACTCATCGCGCGGCATGCCGGGCAGTTGGCGTGGCTCGGTATCGAAGTCGGGCGGCAGCGGCATCTCCGAGGTCTTATAGAGGTCGAAGAATTTCTTCGGCGCCTGCAGAGGCACATGTGGCTTGTTGAAACCGACAGCCAGGAAGAACGGCTTCCCGCTGGCGGCCATTTTGTCTAACTCCTTCTCTGCTTGCAAGGCGATGCCCGTATCCACGCCTTCGTCGCCCTCCGGCAAAGGCCCGAAGACGTTCGCCCACGAGTAGGCCGCGGGGTCGGGCGGGCTGATGTTGCGGTAGGGGGAGTGAACCCGGTTCCAGTAGTCAGGTTCGGCGGCCTGCTGGGCGGCGCGCTGATCGGGGGTGAACCACTCCGGTGGTCCTTTGGCCTCGCCGGAGGCAAAGCCGCGGTTGATTCCATGCCAGATCTTTCCGAAAGTGCCTACCGCATAGCCGTGGCGCTCGAAGTAAGCGGGCAGCGTGGCGTGTCCGGCGCCCAGGAGCAGAAACGTGTTGTTATCCAGCACACCGCTGCTGGTGGGATAGCGGCCCGAGAGCACCGAGGACCGGGTTGGGTTACAAAGCGGGTACTGGCAATAGGCGCGATTGAAGCGGACGCCGCGGGCGGCGAGGCGGTCCAGGTTTGGCGTCTTCGCGATGCCATCGCCGTAGCAGCCGATGCGGCAATCAAGATCGTCGACGACGATGAAGAGCACATTGGGACGGGCGGTTTGCGCCGGCGCGAAGGTGGCGGCGGTAAGCTGCATGAACGTACGCCGGTTCATTTCGAGTTTCCCCCCGGGCGGTCGCTGATTTGCCACCAGTAACCGATGTCGGCCTTTTGCGGATCGTACTTCGGGTTCGGTTGCGGCATCTGAAGATTGGGAATCGCTTTTCTCCAGGTCACCAAGCGGGTATGGAGTTCGCGCGCCTTCGCGGGCATGGCCGCGACGAGATTCGATCGTTCGCCGACGTCATTCTTCAGGTTGTATAACTCGAGGCTACCGTCCTCGTACATCTCGACGAGTTTGAAGTCGCCCTGCCGAATGGCGCCACCGGGCTTGCCGAGCTGATTACTGTAGTGCGGGTAGTGCCAGTAGAGATCGCGAGGGGCAAGCGGCTGGCGTTTGGTGATGAGATCGAGCATGCTTACTCCGTCGGTGGGCGGTGGTTTGACGCCGGTGGCCTGGCAGAAGGTGGGCAGGAAGTCGATGCCGCAGACCGGGGTATCGTCCACCCGCGGCTGAACGCCAGGCCACTTCACCAGGAACGGAACGCGGATGCCGCCTTCGTAGACATGCCCCTTCCCTTCGCGCAGGGGAGCGTTCGAGGTGACGGGCTTCAGCTTCCACTCTGGAGCGGAGAGTCCGCCATTGTCGCTGGTGAAGACGACGACGGTGCGGCCAGCAAGCTTCGTCTCTTCGAGCGTGTTGAGCAACCGCCCAACGTTGTCGTCGAGGCTGGAGATCATGGCGGCATACACCGGGTCGTTTTGCAGGGCACCAGGCTGTACTTTCGCGCGGAAGCGTTGGGCGGTGGCTTCTTTCGCCTCGATCGGGACGTGGACGGTGTAGTGCGAGAGGTAGAGAAAGAATGGCTGGTCGCGGTGGGTACGGATGAAGCCGATGGCCTCGTCGGTGAGGCGGTCCGTGAGGTACTCGCCGTTATTCTTGCCCGCGATGGGAGGATTGTTTTCCCATTGCGGCCAGAAGAAGCTCTTCGGCATGCCGCTGTTGCTGCCGCCCACGTTGGTGGCGAAGCCTTGTGCTTCCGGCCAGTACTCCTTGGCGGGGCCCAGGTGCCACTTGCCCACATGACCGCTGACATAACCCGCGGGCTTGAGCGCTTCGGCGATCGTCACTTCGCTGGCAGCCAAGTAGGGCTGGCAAATCGGCCCAATCATCTTGGAATGCGGCAGGGGGTGGGTGCCCGGCAGATAGTTGGTGACACCGGTGCGCGCGGGGTAGCGGCCGGTCAGGATGGCCGCACGCGAGGGAGAGCAGACGGGGCAGGCGGCATAGCCGTTCGTGAACCGGACGCCCGCCGCGGCGAAACGGTCGATATGCGGTGTCTCATAAAACTTGCTGCCCTGGCAGGCCAAGTCCGCCCATCCCATGTCGTCGATCAGGATGAAGACGAAGTTGAGCTTCGCTGGTTTGTTTTGCGCAATCAGCGGCGCGCCCGCGAACTGGAAGAAGGTTCGTCGGGTCATATTCGGTTCACCATAACAATTTCAAGGCGAGTTGCGAGATGCGCCCATCCCGCGCGCTGCGGATCTGGCCCCGGAAGGCGCTGTTGGCGTTCGTATCAGGACTGTTGAACTGCGCGTGATTGAAGAAGTTGAAGAACTCGGCGCGGAGCTGCAGATGCAGGCGTTCCTTCAACTGGGTGTCCTTCAGAAAGGAGACATCCCAGTTATTCAAGCCGGGAATCTCGATGATGTTGCGTCCGGAATCGCCGAAGGTGCCGAGGGGCGTAACGGCGAAACAGTTGGTGGCGAAGTAGCGGTCGATGGTACGGTCGCCGCGGGGGAGGTTGCCGTCGCAGGTGCGGTTGGCGCGCTGGAAGGGAAAGCCGCCGACATTGGCGCGGTCGCCCGCCACGGTCACGCTGAAGAAATTCCCGGTCATCATGCTGGCAATGGTGTTGACTGACCATCCGCTGACGACGACGTTCAGCAAACCGGAGGCGTTCGGAAGGAACTTGCCGCCGCGTCCGAAGGGGAGTTGGTACATGTAGCTGCCGGTGAGGCGCTGACGGACGTCGAAGTCCGAATTGCCGCGGTCATCACGCAGCCGGTAAGCGTTCTGATGCCAGGAGCCGCCCGAACCGCGCGAGGCCGTATCGATGGAGTGCGACCAGGTATAGCCGACGAGGAACCCCATGTTATTCGAGAAACGGCGTTCGAGCCGGGTCTGTAAGGCATTGTAGTTGGAGTTCTCCTGCCAGTTGGCGGAAAGGATGTCGCCAAAGCCGGGATACGGCCGACGGGAGTTGATGGGCGTGATCGCCGCGGGATTGCTCGGGAGTGCGGCTTGGTTGATGTTGACGCGTTCCGTCAGTTTGCGGCCGATGGTTCCGGCATAGGCGACTTCGAGGAGTAAGTTGGAAGTCAGTTGTTGCTCGATATTGTAATTCCACTGCACAACATAAGGTGATCGGTCCCGCGGGTCCACCGAGAAGGGCGAAAGGGTGGAGACGGGGAAGTTGGGCGAGGACGGATCCGGGAACGCGTCGCGATCCCAGGATACGTTTGGCGTACCCACTTGACCCACCAGGGTCGCGGCGAACACCAGGGGCGGCGCATTGAGCTTGAACTGCAATTCATTGCCTTGCGTCTTCGCGTAGAAGAAGCCCGCTCCCGCCCGCATCACCGTTGAGTTCGTCAGGCGGTAGGCCAAGCCGACGCGCGGCGCGAAGTTATTCCGGTCAGGAAACCAGATGCCGCGCTGCAAGCTGGGCCGGAACTCGATGCCGGGAATGGTTCGGGAGATGGGCGATTGTTCTTTCGAAATGCCCACGACAAACTTCTGGGCGGAGGTGTCGAAGTAGCCTTCCCTGCCGTCCCTCTCGGCCGTCGGAGTGTCGTATTCGTACCGCAAGCCCAGATTGAGCGTGAGGCGGGAGTGGACCTTCCAGTCATCGGAGAAGAAGAAGTTGTAGGACCGCTGCCGCCAGCGTCCCACCCCAAAGCCGATCTGCGCTGTGGCTTGTGAATTGAAGCCGAGCAGGTAGTCACCAAGCGGATTGCCAGTGTAGCGGTCATCGAAGTTGAATGCGCCGTTGTTGTTCAGTCCCAGGCGCTGGAGGAAACGTAAGTAGCGAATATCGGCGCCCAGTTTGAAAGTATGTTTGCCGCGCACCAGGCTCGCCGTGTCGCTGAATTGGAAAAGATGATCGAGGCCTCCTTGATTGATGCCGGCTCCGCCGCCGACGTAGTATCCGCCGGCGAGCGCCACGCCCGGAAGCCCATACTCTTCCGGGACCTGCTTGATCTTGATACCGATTTCGTTGGCCAGGCTGGTGGCTGTCGGTTCCCAGGTATTCAAGACTTTGGCCCGGTTGTATCCGAACTTGAATACATTCAGCAGGCTGGGGCTGAAGATGTGGGTGTGCTGGGCCACCAGGTTCCGGCCGTTATACGGGAAGACGCTGCCCGCCAGCGTTCCGATGCCCGGTCTGAAGAGCGAACTTGCGTAATCGGTGAAGCGGAAGAACACGGAATCGACCGCGGAGATCTGGTAGTCCATCCGGCCACTATACTGGTCGTCATCCCGGTTGGTGCTTTTGGTAGTGACGAAGTTACGACCGCCGATATTCGAATTCGGCAACGGCGTGTACTTACTAAAGTTACGCGTCACCGCTGAGATACGTGATGCGGGAATACGCTGCCCGGGAAAGGGCAGGCTGCTGAGTGGATCGAGGAGGGCGGGATTGCCCTGGGCGTCGCGTTTCGAACTTGCCACGGTGCTCAGGTCGCCCGCCATCTGGGGGGCGGTGGGCACCAGTGCGTTGAGCGTCGCGCTCCGGCGGCTGCGCAGTGCCTCCCAATTGCCGAAGTAGAAAAGCTTGTTGCGCTTAATGGCGCCTCCCGCCGTGGCGCCATATTGATTCTGGCGGAAGGGCGCCTTGCGTGCGCTAAAGTAGTTGTCGAAGAAGTTCGCCGCGTCGAGCTTATCGTTGCGCAGAAACTCGAAGAGCGAGCCGTGAAACTCATTGCCGCCCGACTTGCTTACCAGGCTGACGATGCCCGTGCCTTGCCCATACTCGGCGGCCACCACACTGCGGTCGATCTTGAACTCCTGAATGGCGTCAACCGAAAGCAGGACGCTGGGCGAATTGAACCAGGAACTCCGCGTCTCGACGCCATCTACCAAATAGCTATTGGTGTCGCCCCGGCCGCCGGCGATATGCACCGCCATGTCCGTGCGTCCGGATTGGTTGGCGATCGTCGCGCTGCGGGCGTTGTACGCGGGCACGACGCCCGCCGAGAGATTCGCCAACTGCATGAAGTTCCGCCCGTTCAACGGCAGGTCCACGATGGTTTTGTTGTCGATCACCTGTCCCAAGGTGGAAGTGTCGCTCTCGATCTGCACACCGGTGGCGCGGACGGTCACGTGTTCGTTGACGGCGCCGACGGAAAACTTCGCATCGAGGCGGAGAGTCTGATTGACGGCGAGTACGGCCTCGGAAATCTCATAGCGCTTGAAGCCGGCGGCCGTAGCGTCGACCTTGTAGCGACCCGGCGGTAGTTGGGTGACAACATAGTCGCCCGCCTGCCCCGTGCCGGCCGTGCGCACCAAGCCGGTACTGAGATTGGTGATGGTGATCTGGGCGCCCGCTACAGCGGCATCACTGGTATCGGTGGCGGTGCCGACGATGCTGGAGGAGATGATCTGGGCCCAACTCGCGGTCGCGATCAAGAGCAGGGTGGAGAGAATGAGACGGCGGCAAGCGGAGAATCGTCCTGGATTCGAAATCATGATAGCTTCCTTTCAACGCTGAGGCCAATGATTATACCTGATCCTCAGGCCAGAGCAATCGGGTGTGGCTACTTTAGAACGACGCTCCAGGAAGCCGGATAGAGGCGTTGTTGATCCTGCGCGATGTGGAAGCGCCAGTAGCTATCGAAGTCGCCGGAGAGGTAGACAGCTCTGAGTTGGACGATGGCCTCGGCCATGCCTTCGGACCAGCGCATGCCCGATCGCTCCATGCGATCCTTGATCAGATTCTTGCAAGCCCCTTCGACCGGGCTGCTGGCGATGGGCCAGCCGTTGGCGAGATATTCGTCATAGCGCATGCGGGAGCGGTTGGCATAGAGATGGCCAGGCACGGACTCCAGGGTCTGGCGCTTGGCACCGGATAGGGAGCGCTTGGTGATGCTCTGGCGGATGATCTTGACGACTTGCCCGGCTTCGCCGAACAGGATCCGGAGGGCGCGGTCGATGACCCACAGGTCGGCGGCCAGACTGCCTTCCGGGGGAAAGACATAAGCGGCCTTCCAAAGCTTCTCCAGCACATGGATCAGGTCCAGGATTAGAGTGACCCGCAGGGTCTGATCGACCCGGATCTGGAGGGCGCGTTCGCCGTCGGTCAAAACCAGGCGGGTCAGGGAACCAAATGGGTCTCGGCGGTCCATTTCTTCGGCCGCCTCCTGGATGACCGCCGTCTTGCCTTTGACGAGACTGGCCCATACGCGCTTGTTCTTTGGGTGGGGGAGCGGGTGAGGCCTTGCCCCGGGCGCGGTCCGGAAACAGGCCCCCGATCACTTGCTGGGGAGTGCGCACCCAGGCGGCGCGGGTGAAAACAGTGGCGACGGTGGCCATGCGTTTCTTGTTGGCTTTGTGACCTTTGGTGGGCCGCGCGGTGGGTGTGGCGCGCTCAGGTTTGATCATGGGGATGTCCTTGCCATCGACGGTGGCCACCAGGATTGAACCGGTGGCCGAGGTGGGTGGGCGCTGCCGGTAAAAGGCATCAAAATCTTGTGCCGCGTCCGGCAAGTTTTCCTCCAGGCTACGTTTGGAGACGGAGACACCGGTTAACTCAGCGATGGTCTGCACGGACTCCAGGAAGGGGTTCTGAACGGCGGCTTTGACTAAGCGGCGTTGCGGCTCATAAGAGAAAGAACGAGCGGGCAAGGCCAGTTTCTGATCGAGAGGAAAGAAACTGGCGGCCCCCGGCCGGGAGTAGCCCATCCGCAGGATCTCAACGGCTCCAAAGACGGTGGTGAGCGAGCGAGTTTCCAGGCGGCGATGGGAATAGAGGCGTTCCCCCTCCGGGCCGGGCCACCGCAGTGCTGGTCCCACGTCGCCATGGCCGCGCTGCCGCAGGTGAGCTTGGAGAAGCAGGCGTTGGACTTCACGGCCTTTGTCTTGTTGCTGAGACTCGATCTGATGGAGAGGAAGCTCGAGCGTACCGGAGGAAGCCAGCCAGCCTTGGAGCAGAGCGAACTCGACATCGGCGGGAGTGGGTGCCGGAGCGGGGTTCGCGGTTTCCATCTGCTTACGGTCTTATCACCGTAAGCAAATGTCACGCTCTTCCTCGCTCCCGCCCGGCCCGCTCCGGACGCCACGCTGGTCTGAACCGTCACGCCCAGCGCTTTCAGGAGCTCAAGCGAGATCTGGAGCAACTGGAATACTGCTGCAAAGGCACGGTCCTGAAGCGGATGATGATGTGCTGCAAGGCCTACTGTGCCTGCGCTTCCGATCCCGCTAAACGCCACGGGCCTTACTACGAGCTAACTTACAAAGCCTCGGCAAGACGGCCAATGTGAAGCTCTCACCGCAAGCGGCACCCCTCTACCAAGCCGCTTCCCGGCAGTATCGGAGGCTCAAGACTCTGCTCAACCGGCTGGAGAAACCCTCCCAAAGCATTCTTTCGATCTCAAGCCAAGCAGACATCGCCCAACCCCTCGCAGTGAACTCCAAACAGGGGTTATGCGGATATCCCCGGTTCAAGCACCCGTCGCTGGCAACCTTATTCCACGCAAACTACTTATTTCAGGCAACTTGTCCGTCGTTCCAAAGTAGCCGCACCCAGCGTCCCGCGATATTTACGAGCCTGGGACGGCTGATAGTCGATTCCGGTACCGATCAGCTTATTCTTTTCGGCGCCGCGGCAGCAAACGAGGCGATCCTCCAAACGGACACCGGGTTCGCATCCGGAAGCAGGGTGAGAGGTCGAAAGCTGATGATCGGGGGCCGGGAGATATGTTA
>Ga0105046_10004455_pt1 | contig 22279 bp, 21 predicted proteins | sample MAT03_FD_78385 | JGI IMG/M metagenome (GOLD analysis project Ga0105046, IMG submission 78385) | Freshwater microbial communities from Lake Fryxell liftoff mats and glacier meltwater in Antarctica - MAT-03 (megahit assembly) | ecosystem: Environmental > Aquatic > Freshwater > Ice > Liftoff...
AAAGTAAGTGGCCACGTGCGCACGCACAGTGCTAGTGAACCTCTAACTCCTAAACCACGACGCGTCGAAGCGTAGCCTGAATATTGTAAAGTAAGAGCCAGCGCCACTAATAAAACCGCCACGATATTCATGATCGGAATCCACGAAAACATAAATGTTACGATCATTATCACGATGCTTGCTAAGCTTTTTCTAAGATCAACTATTGTAGCTTTTAAAAATGCTGCAAATCCACCCGGAAAATCCCGTTTTAATGGCGGATTACAAAGAGGCTCAGTTGCCTCAGCTAAAAAATCATTAACAGGGAGCGTAACTAAATTTGAAATTGAGGAAAAAGAGAGTAACGCTATGATCCAGAAAAAAACAGCGAGTAAGATATCAATTAAAGTTTTAACTCCACTTTTTAAATCTGCGCTTGATTCTACTCCTAGTAAGCCAGCTAATGCGTGAACCGCACTCGCACTAATCGATGATTGCCATGGTGAGAATAAGTCGGCCCAAATGTAGTAGTAGGTTATAGCCGTCATTAAAAATGGCAGCAAAACTAGCGGCCATAAACGTGGATTGCGCAAAATAACCGAAGCGGCGCGCGCCGGTAAAAAAATACCCCAGATAAAATCAGACATATATTGCACAACTACCGCTCCTCTTTATCGATTACATGGGCACGTACTTAAATAGCACGCATTATAAGTTTATCGCATGGAGTCGATTATATGGATATTAGAGCAACAACAGGCAGCAAATTAGGGTGTTTAGATGGCCCGCCAGATTTTACACATGGTGGCGAGCAGGGAAGCATCGAGCAGTTTGGCGGCTACGGCAAGTTTTTAAATGATGGCCGAGCTGCTGCGGCGCTGCAAATTGTGGAGAGCGCTTCTGTGCCCGCTGGATTAGCCGCAGTTGGAGCCGATGGATTTGAGCTCGCGAAAAAGATTGCTAGCGCTGAAAATATAGCTACCCCCGTAGAAGAGTTTGGATTTTTAGGCAAAACGATCGGAAAAATAGGTGGCTTAGCTGACGCTGCTTCCGGAATTAGCGAGTTAGTGCAGACATTCTCTGAGGAACAAGGCCGCACCGACAGAGCAAGTAAACTAAACGTAGCAACGCTTGGAAAAAGCATTGAAGTCACCGCCCGCATCAGCGCTACATCGATTGTTGGAGCAGCTGTTTGTGCAAGTGTGGCCGTTGCAACAGGAATGACAGTATTACCGATTGTAGTAGGTGCCGCCGCCGGTATCGCCGCCGGTTATGCCGTTGGCCAAGTCGCCGCTGGTTTGCGGTTTGGTTATAAGAAGATATTCGGCGAGTAATAGTGAATTATTATGGTCACCCAAATCTTCTGCGCAGCGCTTCGTCGTGTGCGTCGTGATAGTGGGCTACTAGTTTATTCCACTCAAAATGATCTGAAAGGCGCTCTGCGCGATTTCGTAGCTCGATTCTTTCACGACGTGAAAGCTGACAAAATTTAACTAAGTAATCTGTTAAATCGCCGATCGTTTGCTCGGGGCTTTGTTGTGAACGGCGCAGTACGGTAACACCGTGCGCAGCAGCTTCTTGAATGTGCTCACTTGCAAAGGCACCGAAGCCTGCTAAGTCGGTTGTTACGGTGGGAATTCCACATGCAAGGCATTCAGGTGGAGTATATCCCCAGGGTTCGTAGTAACTGGGGAAAACACCTAAATGGCAGCCACGCACAAACTGTGTGTAATCGAGGCTTAATAGCGGACTTGCGTGCGTTAAAAAATCGGGGTGATAAACTACTTTTACGCGATCGTTTTTATCGTTAAACATCTTGCGGTGGCGCAAGTGATTTAGGATTACATCCTCTGAATCATTAACCATGTCGTGCGTTACAATGGCTGGCAGTGCGCGGCTTTTAAAAGCTTGCATCGCTTGGCGCAGCTGTGTTTGCAAATCTTCATCGATTAGCTCGTCAACTTGCGGCATGCGTGACTGTGCAACGGTGGTCAAAAGCTTTCGGCCTAGCCCGCGCTCAATGTCGTCACATAGCGCACTTAATTCTTCGAGCCGTGAATGATTTTGTAGCGCTGTGACGTTGGGGCTTTTCGTCCATGCTTTAGTGATAATAAACGCTACAACGGTTGGCGGCTCTGGCAGCTCTTTTAAGCGTTGATTTAATTGGTAAAGCGATTCAATAAAAACATCCATTCCTTTATTACGATACTCGTAGCGCCCGCTTGTGAAGATAATTAACGTCCGGTCTAGATCAAACGAATAGCTTGGAAAAAAATGGCCCATGATAAATTCATGGATTTTTTCTTTGTAGCGTAGATGCAAATTCTGAAACTCATGCAGCGCGGTAAAACGTTTTATATTTAGGCCATTCGGCAAAATATAATCAGGTTTGCGCCCTAGAAAATGCTTTGCTTCACGCGCTGTCACATCACTTATAGTAGTAAAAACAGTAGCAGAGTGCGCGGCCGCGCGTTCAATATAGAAACGTGCAAGCACACCGTGATCGCGTGCTGCTTTTTCCGGGTCGATCTGCTCTAAGTCGCGGTAAAACGTGTGGTGATGCGACGCTACATAGCGGCCTAGCAGCGTAGCATGGGTTAAAAAAACGGTAGCAAATGATAATCCGGTATGAGCGATGCGCGGTAACACAACACCTGCCATCCATTCGTGCACGTGTGCTAATTTTGGGCGCTTAGGAAAAACTTTTTCAAGTTGTGCGAGAAGTTCGTAAACAGCAAAGCCGAAAGAGATTACGTTATTTACCTCTGCATCGGCTGACTCGGTATTAATGCCATTATCTTTCCAAAGTAAATATTTCTGATCTGCTAATTGAGAAAATGTGCGTTTGTGATCAAGTAGCATTACTTGTGGTCGGCCCGGAATTAACCAGCGACCGTAATGAGGGTCTATACCTAGTGTGCGCAGGCGCTGCACTATCGGTTTAAAATCAGCTGGTGGCTCATGCGCCTCAAACTCAACTTGCGCATTCTCTTCGTGGTAAGGGCCGATCAGTATGTACTCATCGCCCCATCGATTAACCATTGCAGCGGCTTTCGATTTTAGTACGGTGTGGATGCCACCAAGTTGGTTGCAAACTTCCCACGCCACCTCACATAGTAGCGCTGATTTATTTGATGAGCTTAATGCGGGGGCTGTCGGCACTTACTAACGTGCTCCAAGCGAGATAAATAGATTTGGAACTTTAACCTTTAGCTCCTCTGCCATACGCACTGCTTTGTGAAGCGAAGTAACCGTTGCAGAATTGTTTTTGTAGCGTGTTGCTTTTTCCGGATCGGCTAGAATTGAAGTGATAGTATCTTTGCATTTAATATAAGTCGGCCGTTCTTTCCGTTTAAAATCATCCGTTAGCGATAGAAAGCCCGTTTTTACAAAATGATTGTGGCGTTGCTCCATATCGTTACGAATATACAGTTTCCAAAAACTTGTCATGATAGGGCAACCCGCAGCAGCGCCCTTTGAACGCGCGTTAATAACATCGGCCTCAAGCACTGAATCTAAAATCTGTGGGCATGTTCCTTGCGTCACTGAGCAGTAAAGATACGCCACATTTAGATAGCTCAAAATTGATTCTTCAGGCATCGCAACACTGCCACTGCCTCCGGCAGCAGCGATTGATTGAATTTTTTTTAAGAACTCAATCGACTTATCTTGTTGGCTTTCGTACGAATCAGTTATCTTATGATCCTGCTCCATCGTAATCTCACCTGATTGTACATTGGCGCGTGGGTTCGCGGGCACGCTTGGTAGGGAGGGCTGCGCTGAGACCGAAAGAGAGCTGAAAATTATAGTGAATGCTGCGATTAGTTTTTTCATAAATCTCCAGTGATTAGATGCTGATGACACAGGATTGGAAAGTACAACGGCCACAGGAAACATCGTTATGCGCTTGATTAAGGGAAAAGAATTACAGTTCGAGCCCGCTAGCCACGAGGATCCGATGGCACCTGCCGTATACAAGCGCGTTTTGGCTCGCAAGGAGGACCTGTTTGCAGGCCGGGTACAGATGGTCAATTGGGCTAAGCTTCCGCGAGGGGCCTCATTTGCGCGCCACTACCATCAGGATATGGAGGAAGTTTTCATTATGCTGGACGGATTTGTAAGTGCAGTTGTGGACGGAACTGAGGCAAGGCTTGAAGCTGGTGATTGTTTAATAGTGAGTCCAGGTGAGCATCATCAAATGACAAATCTTTCAGATTTCGATGTCCATTACGTTGTGTTTGGAATTGCCGGAACTAAAAACGGAAAGACTGTAGTTGTTTAGCGTGGGACAGGCCCGCGAAGATGATGGGAATTGTTCTGCTGGAGGTTCAAAGCCCTCAAATAGACTATCGGCGACATTCTATTTGTACCGCAACGGACGCAGAGGACACAAAGGTAGGAAATTCCGTTGCAGTACAAAAATAACCGACTGGAAAAAATAAACCAAAAAAAAGCCTCGCTACTATCATTAATAGTAGCGAGGCTTTTTACAGAGGCCGAAAAATTATCTGCCTTCTGCTTCGTCATAGACGCGCTCTGGATGAACGCGAAGATCCCAAACGATACCGAAGAACGATAACGTCTTTAAGATATAATGTGAAATGTCTAGCTCGTACCAATACATGCCCTGACGTTCAGCGCCTGGGTAACGATGATGGTTGTTATGCCAACCCTCGCCTAGCGTGAACAGCGCGATTAGCAAACTGTTGCGGCTGTCATCACCGGTCTTAAAACGTTTATTGCCGATTAAATGCGCGGCTGAGTTAACTAGAAACGTTCCATGGTAAAGCAACATCGTGCTTAAGAAGAAGCCCCAAATCAGCATCTGTGTGCCTGATGTTCCAAGAGAAGGGAAGTACGTACTGCAAAGTACTCCGAACCCAAACACCAAGACAGCAAGAATAACCGGTGGAACTAAATTGTACTTCTCAAGCCAAACTATTTCTGGAAACTTTAGTAAGTCTCTGACTAATTCAGGGCGTGACTCTGTGTACATCGGGCTTAAAATCCAGCCGACATGAGCGTGCCAAATTCCTTGCACTCCCGGTGAGTGAATATCATCTGGCGTGTCTGAATATTGGTGATGATGTCTGTGGTGACTCGCCCACCAAATCGGTCCTTTTTGTGCTGATGAACATCCAAGCACACCTAAAATAAATTGAAAGGTGCGAGTTGTCTGATAACTGCGATGCGAAAAATACCGGTGGTAGCCGCCGGTAATTGCAAACATGCGCACAACGTAAAGTGCTGCACATACCGCAAGCGCTGCCCAGCTAAAGCCAACTAAGAAAACACCAACTAGCGCCACAAGGTGAATCATAAGGAACGCACTTGCGCGCATTGCATTTGACCAATGTGGTTCACATTCTGTGTGCAGATGTGGTGTACGGCCATTGCTCTCTGACATTTTTTTCGGTTTATTGACCACAGGCTTTGCATGGGTCGCTACTGCGGGCTCTGAACGTTGTAAAGGCGCAGACACTTCAGCGTCAATAGCGACTGTCTGTTGGCCAGCTAACAAAGATGATTCAACTGATGACATTAATTAATCCTCAAAAATCCAGGCCCTAGATTCCACTTTTTTAACGCCTTCCGCAAGCAATCGAAGTAATGTGTAATGCATAGTTCATTGAAACCACTACGTTTTTTTCTTTTACTACTTACAGCGTTGCATGGCTTACCAAGCTTTTGCTCGGCTCAATCCGAAGATTTGTTTGGTGCGCCCGCGTTAGGCGGCCCAAAAACAAGCTCCGCTTGTGCTCTAACTCACTACGGCGAGATAGTTTCGGCCTGTGCCGCTGAGTGTGGTTCTGATACCAAGCGGCCGTGTATTCATGTTTGCTGCCATGCTGATTGCTCAAAGCGTTGCACTAACAAGGAGCCTGACTATTGGGATTGTCACAGGCGGTGTGAAGAATGGCGCGACCCAAATACGCCAGAGAAGTTTATTTTCGGGAACGGTAACTAACTCCAGGAATAAATAAATGATCACTGTAGAAAATGTCACTGTTAGTTACCGCACAGGTGCTGACATAAAAATTCCGGATGTCACCCTCGATTCTGCTGAATCGCTAGTTGTGCTGGGGCGTTCAGGGCAAGGCAAATCAACCCTGATTCATTTACTGGCGGGCTTAATCACAGCGCAGTCAGGAGTAGTAAGCGTCGCCGGAATTAACTTGGCAGATTTAACTGAGCGTGCACGTGATGCCTTTCGGGCTAACTCAGTAGGAATTGTTTTTCAAAAACTACATCTTTTTCTAGATCTGACGGCGCTTGAAAATATTACATTCGCTCAAAATCTAGCTGGAAATTCTATAAACGAAACACATGCATCTGAGCTATTAGCGTTTTTGGGATTACAAAAATTTCAAGATGTTACAGTCGCTCGCTTAAGTCACGGACAGGCGCAACGGGTTGCAATCGCACGCGCAATTGTAAATCGACCAAAGATAATTTTAGCGGATGAACCCACTTCAAGCTTGGATGACGAAAATGCAGCCAGTGCCTTAAAGTTGTTAATTGATGCTGCAAAGTCTGTAAATGCGGCGCTACTTGTTGCTACCCACGATCGGCGCATCGTCTCAAGCTTTAGCCGCGTACAGGAGTTTGTATGAATCCGCTTGGCTTTCTCGTTAGGACTTTAAAAACTGATTTAAACAAGTGGATCGTCAACTTAAGCTTACTCGCTTTTGGAGTAGCTGGTGTTGTGTGTTTGCGTTCCCTTGAGAGTCAGGTGGCGAGTAACGTTCTAAGCGATGCGCGCAATATTGATATGGTAGCGGGTGCGCGTGGCAGCGCCTTGCAAATTATTATGTCGGCTGTATTCCAGCTAGATGTGCCGACAGGAAATATTACGCAGCAAGTGTTAAGCGATCTTAAAACAAATCGCGGTGTGAAACTCGCAGTTCCCGTCTCAATGGGGGATTCCTTCAGCGGTTTTAGAGTTATTGGTACGACACCTGATTACTTAGAATTATTTCCGGCAGAGTTCGCGGGCAAAGATAGCCAAATATTTAAATCGGCCTTTGATGCGGTGCTTGGTGCAGAAGTTGCTGCTTCATCAAAGTTAAGAATCGGAGATACTTTTGTTGGCTCGCACGGTCTGGGCAATGGCGGTGAGCAGCACGCACAATTTCCTTATAAAGTGGTCGGTATTTTGGCGGCCACAGGCGGCGTAGTGGATAGGGTGATATTAACTCCGCTAGAGAGTGTTTGGGCTGTGCATGAAGCGCAGCATCATCACGCTGAGAATGAAAGTGATGATGAGGCGGGCGGTCCTCACACTAGTCACCATCATCATGATGAGAAAGATCATGATCATGATACTATCCACGCAAATGACCGCAAAATTACCGCAGTGCTCATTAAATTTTCTTCGCCGCTATCGGCAGCGATTATTCCGCGTATGGTAAACGACCGGCCAGACGGAGTTACAGCCGCTGTGCCAGCGGTTGAGCTAACACGCTTGACGGCTTTGTTTCGCGGCGTTGCTGGGCTTATCAGCGGCGGCGCATTTCTTTTGATTGCGCTAAGCATGCTTGGATTTATTTTAGGTCTTTATCGAGCGTTGCGTGAGCGCAAACGAGAGCTTGCTTCGATGCGGGCACTGGGTGCCTCGCGCGCAGCATTATTTTCAATTGTGTTCGGAGAGGGGACACTCCTTTCATTCAGTGGGGCAGTTTTAGGCGTGTTTCTCGGTCATTTTTTACTCTGGATTGTGCAATTAAAATTCTCACTCCTAGGCACGCGGATAGATGCTTGGCAATTTACGATGGATGATGTGCTCGTTGCTGGCGCTGCGCTAACACTTGGAATACTTATCAGTTCATTGCCGGCTTTTTCAGCCGGCAGGATAAATGTGATTGAGGCATTAAATGAAAAATAACTTTTTAGTAATCCGTTTGGCGACTAATTATACAGCAATTTGTTCGTTGTTGATTGGCCTATTATTCTCGCTGCAAGTTCAAGTTTGTTTAGCTGCGCCAGAGGTCAAAAAAAGCGAAACACAGAAAAAAGTCACGGCGACTGAGCAAGAGTTAGTGGATCAGGGGCTTATTCCACCATTACCGCAGCCGCCAAAAAATTTACCCGGTTTCATCGCCTGGGATGATCTAACCAAACAAGCAGTAACCTTGCAAACGCTGGCCGATAAGGTCGTCAAGGTTCAAGGGTTTATGTTTCCGCTTGATCAAGCGGAGCAACAATCACATTTTTTGCTAAGTGTATTTCCACCTAGCTGCGGTTTTTGTCTGCCAGCGGGACCTGAAGGGCTAATTGAAGTTTTTACCGTAAAGCCCGTGACGTTTGTTTACGATGTTGTGGGTATTGAAGGTAAGTTTGAATTTCCTAAAGACGATCCGATGGGCTTAAAGTATCGGGTACGAAACGGTGCGCAAGTTGAGCTAAAGTGAGGGTAAAAAAGGTACTAGGTTTTTGCGAGGCTGAAACCTATTATATTTTAGAATAGTACGCCGTCTTAAAGTATTTACCGCGACAAAATCTTCACAAATTTACGCTTGCAGAAACTATCAATATTGGAAAGTTTCTGGAAATGGGGACCTTTACCGAAACTCACTTAATGCGCTGGGCCCCGCCATCGGATCAAGTAGTGGCCAGGTTATTCGCCAACTACCGAAGCGCCTCATCCAAAGCCGCTTCAATATGAATCTGCGTTGTATCAAATAGAGGCACCGGGCACTCAAAAGGTGCAAAGAGAGTAAGCTCTGTGCAGCCTAGTATAATTCCATTGGCACCCTTAGCTGCTAAGCTGTTTGCAATTTTTATATAAGCTGTTTTTGATTCTGGTTTAACCGCGCCCCAGCATAATTCCTTATAAATAATTTGATCTAATAATTTTACATCTTCAAAGTTAGGAGTAATGGTTTCGATGCCGTGAGATAAAAGTCGCGCCCTGTAAAAATCTTCGTTAATAGTAAAGCTCGTCCCAGTTAGGCCGACTCGTGTAATACCTTGCGTTTTAATCCGTTTTGCCGTCGCATCAACTATATGGAGAAAAGGAATAGAAACGACTGATTCAATTGCGTTGGCAACCCGGTGCATTGTGTTACTGCCCAAAAGTATAAATTCAGCGCCAGCACGTTCTAGATTCAGAGCGGCCGCTGCAACTATTCGACCTTGTCCTTCCCAGTCACCAATTTGTCGTAATTTCCAGATTTCTCCACCATCGACAGATACAATTATGATTTTAGCTTGGTGCTGTTTATTCGTCCGCGCCCTAACACCGTCATTCAAGACTTTGTAATATATGCCTGTGGATTCCGGGCTAAGTCCACCAATGATGCCAATCGTCTTCATCGGGTTTCTCCAATTTGTGATGTGACGTGCAATTCTACTAGGGTTGGGATGATTGCCCGTCCGTCATATGCATCTCAAATAGCACTTATCTTAGCTTTATTCTGCCCCTCAAATGCCAGTTGGTCTCAGCTTACTAAAACTAACGCTGAGAAGATTAGGTGTTACGGATTGGCAATCTCTAAGTAAATATCGTTATGTTCAGGTTTAAGGTAAGTTTTATGTCCCTAGATATGATGCGACGGTATTAAATCATCGCGGAAGCGTAAAATGAGACGACACAAAATGTTTAGAGCTAAGTTTATAATATCCGTTTTAGCGATAACGCTGCCAAACATTTCCTTCGCAGCAGGTTTTGCTTTGCTAGAGCAGTCAGCAGCAGGGGTTGGCTCGGGATTTGCCGGCGCTGCCGCAGGATTAGGAGATGGAAGTGAAGTTTATTTTAATCCGGCCGCGATGGCAGGCATTTCAGGGTACAAAGCTTCAATTTCAAGCACACTAATTGCGGCACGCGCAAAGTTTAATAGCGCCGCTGATGCAGATGGCATAACTCTCTCAGGGAAAAACGATGGAACACGCGAAATTGTAGCGTTACCTACTGCATATTTTGTGGCAGCGCTCGATGAGGATTTAGCTCTCGGCTTTGGAGTTAACTCGCCGTTTGGTTTAAGCACTAGCTATGACGCTGATTGGGTCGGGCGCTATCATGCAACTCGGTCAGAGCTTACAACCATTAATTTAAGCCCAGCTATTTCATATAAAGCATGGAAATGTGAATGCGGCGGAATGTACTTAGCGTTGGGGGCTGCGGCCAACGTATATTATATCGATGCAACGCTTGAGAACGCAGTTGATTTTAGCAAACTTATTGGTTCTGCAACGCAGCAAAACGATGGCTACGCTAAGATAAAAGGGAACGACTGGGCAGTTGGCGCAACGTTAGGCGCGCAGTTTGCATACGAAGATAATCGCAGCACGATGGGGCTTGCATGGCACTCGCGTGTGCAATCAACGCTTGAAGGCGAGGCTAAGTTTGATCTGCCAAGCGCTGCGCGTATTTTACAAGCAGCGGGATTATTCACAGATACAAACATAAGCGCTGGTTTAACATTACCGGAATCGTTGGCGTTTGGAGGCCAGCATTGGGTGAGTAATACTGAGGCGTTACTGTACGAAGCGCAGTGGACTCGCTGGTCGCGGTTTGAAGAGCTGCGAGTTAAATTTGATTCTCAACAGCCGGATTCAGTAACGAACGAAGGCTGGAATAATGTGTGGCGGCTATCGGTTGGCGGTAAAAAGTTATTGCATGATAATTTTACCTGGCGTGGCGGTATTACATACGACGCCTCGCCTGTTGCAGATTCCGCCCACCGCACCGCGCGAATTCCGGATGCTGACCGCTACTGGTTAGCAACCGGGTTAAGTTATAAAATTACAAATGCCGCAACGCTGGACCTAAGTTACGCACATCTCTTCGTACAGAACTCTAGTAGCGATCTCGCTGCTAGCGCAGCCGGTTCGTTTAAGGGCAACTGGCGCTCAGGTGTGGACATCGTAGCGCTCGGTGTTTCAGCGGGATGGTGAGAAATAATTATCGAACGTCAGGCTCATGAATAAACTAAATCATCACCAACCAAACGATAACCAGCTAAACCATCAGCATGGTGCACCATTTAAACTCAGTGACGTCGCGCGATTTTGGGCGCCTTTAAGTCTTAATTGGCAACTGATGGCATTTGAAGGCCCGTTCATTGCATTTCTAATTAGCAGGTTACCAGATAATAAGCTTAATCTGGCTGCTTTCAGTATTGCATTTGCTTGGGCACTGATTATTGAGTCCCCAGTTATGGGACTTTTAAGTGTGAGCGCAGCACTTTCAAGAGATCGTCAAAGTTTTTTCGTACTTAGAAAATTTATGTGGATCGTAAATGGTCTTGCCACCGCCCTAATGATTCTATTTATCTCCCCATGGGGTTTTAATTTTATCGCTAATCGCATCTTAGTTTTAGATCCGCAGATAGCTGGGCGCGCGCATCTGGCCGCGGCCGTAATGTTACTTTGGCCAGCGCTCATAGGCTTCCGGCGTTTTTACCAAGGCGTTTCAATTGCTGGAGGAAGCCCTAAACGGGTTGCGCAGGGCACAGTGCTTCGTTTGATCTCAATGGTGATCACGGGATTGCTACTCGCGTATCTAGAATTTCCCGGTGCAATAGTTGGATGTGGAGCGTTAATCGGAGCTGTCGGCAGCGAAGCACTAGCTGCTTGGTTACTCGCGCGCCCGATGATCAAAAAATTCAAGGAAGGTGATGCAGCAACGGCTCCAACTCTACGATCTATTAATCAATTATATTTTCCTTTAACAATCACAATATTTCTCGGCATGGCGCTACTACCACTTGCAACTTTCGCGCTAGGGCGTCTTTCTCAGCCCCTTGATTCATTAGCCACCTATCCAGTGCTAAATGGAGTTTGGTTTTTTTTCGTAGCCTCGACGTTAGCGATTCAAGAAACCACCATCGCTCTAATGACTCGCACTCATGGTTATGCAAGGCCAGCTTTGCAAAAATTCGCTATTGGATACGGAGCTCTAATGACTATTTTACTTGCAGCATTTTCCCTCTCAGGCCTTGGAGAGTGGTGGTACGCAGGTTATGGATCAATGCCGCCCGAATTAGTGACACTCTTAATCACAGCGATAGGATTTAGCGTTAGTTTGCCGCTGCTGCGAAGTTGGGAATGTTATCAACGCGCACTCACCGTTTACGCACGCCAAACACAACTTGCGACCGTTGCTGCCATAATCGAGTTATTAGTTATTTTAGCCCTAGTTGTAATTTTTGGTGCTGTGCTGAGCGATGCGCCCGGTATTTACATTCTTGCCCTCGCTATTCCGCTTGGGGTAATAGCGGCCGTTGGATTTCTTTGGTTTAAGATTGAGCGTGGGTTTTCGAGCCGCGTTCAGTCAGGGGATAATTCTGAACGCAGCTAGTTTCGTTGGTATTCGCTGCCAGAAATATTTCTTAGGTGGATCCTTAATTTCACTTACAGAAGGTGGGGGGATGTTAGCATTTTGCTTCGGTGAAGTTTTATCTTCGGCAGTAGTCTCCTTCCAGACTGCTTCCAATGGACTTTATTTTGCACTGCCAAGAAAGTCAGATATTCACCTACTGCCTGTGGCCCCAATTGTATGGGGTTCCGCTGCGCTCCCTCCTTCGCCTTGCGGCTACGGCGGGGCAAGCCACCCCAGGCAAGTCAAATTTTGCGCCTTCAGCGCAACGAACTATACTTGACTAATAATTGATGATTACTAAAGAGCATCCTGGTTGGGACTTTGCTTCGAGAAAAGTCTTTAACAGATTTTCAGTGTCTAAGATGTGTAGTAATTTAAGAATAGTTAAGACACTCATATTATGAAAAAACTTAAACTAGGCTTTATGGCATCGCATGGTGGAAGCAACATGCAGGCGATTGTTGACGCGTGCCGAGACGGGCGCTTACAGGCTGAGCCGTTGGTGGTGATAAGCAACAACCATGATTCGCAAGCATTAGAGCGAGCAAAAAAAGCTGGTATACCGGCTTTTCATTTGAATGCTAAGACCCACCCTGATCCTGATTTACTTGATGATTCAATAGTCGAAAAACTTAAAGAATATGGGGTCGAGTTAGTGATACTCGCTGGCTACATGCGCAAGGTTGGGAACAGCATGCTTGATGCCTACAAAAATAGGATTATCAATATTCACCCAGCTCTTTTACCGAAGCACGGTGGAAATGGGATGTATGGGATGCGCGTTCATGAAGCGGTGATTGCTGCCGGCGAGATCGAAACGGGAATTACCGTGCACCTTGTTAATGAGGATTACGATGAGGGATCGATTATTGCCCAATGTCGCGTGCCGGTTATGCCTTCGGACACCCCGCAAACCTTGGCAGTGCGGGTGCTTGCACGAGAGCATCAATTTTTTGTTGAAACACTCATCCAAATAGCCAGCGGTGCAATTAATTTGCAGGCCCAACATCAGTTGTAAAAAAGTACGTGCAGCGAATTATCCACCCTCGCTTAGGCGGTTTTATCCGCGGCTTGTTGCCAGAGAGTCAAGTGCAAAGCTTTGCGCGCAGCGATATAGTCTAGTCCCACCCGGACCTGTTCTGGGTTTTTACCAATAACTAGTACTTTGGCGTAATTAGCCGATACCAATAATTCGCGCATTCCATTTACGCCAATTTTGTAAAGCGAACCCAGTCCCATTACCACAAATTGTGGGCCATCATTATCGCCTGCAAGAAGGGTGTCTTTTCCAAGGAAATTCTCGATATCACAAAAGTCATTAAGCGGCATTTCCGTTTTAATCGTCACTTGCTGCCAATGCGGAGCATGCACAGCTTCGGCGATGATTCTTGAAATAGTAGTGGCGTTTGGTCTGCCATTTAATTCAATTAACTCAACGCTTATATCGCCTTTAAGATTCTCAACGACTACGAGATCAAGCCCAAGATTGCCGTATAATTTTAACTCCTGCGCACAATACGTTCCGACCTGTAGAGTTAGCGCATCGATCATGGCACGCGCTTTGGGGGTCGGACTGTAGGGTTTAGAACCATAAAATACGCCGTTGATAGTTTCTTGTTCATGGTAGCTGTGAATTTCCGTGGTGGAATCATGCGACACTCTAAAAAGCACACCGCCAATCGTATGGATTTTCCGCGCAGACTTTAGATCGACAGGGTCGACACCTGCGTCTAATTGCACAACGAACTCCGGTGAGAGGCTTTCAATTGCTGCGCGAGAGAAACCTGTTCTTATTTCAGTTTCATTCTCCAGGCTATGCAGCCGCGCCGCAGCGCACTCAAGCTTTTCAACTGTGATTGGCCCCGCAACCGCTATAACCGCATCTCCGCCGGCTGCGGTAGCATGTTTTACCCAAACTCGTGTCGCATCTTTATAGCGCAATGCACAAAGCACTAACTCTGCCCTGCCAGCGATTATCATTCCATCTATTACCTTGTAACCAAAACGCTCAGCATCACGCTGAAAAACAACTTTATTGTTGGTGCGCATCGCACTTGATTTTTGAATAGGCAGCCCGCCACTCTCCAGCACAAGTTCGGCGGTATGATTTGTGGGAAGGCTTGCTATGAAAATTGCGTCTTTAGGTAGAACTTGTGCGCGATGAGCCAAGGTCACAACGTCAGTGTAGGGCCAGCCAAGCTTAATTGTTTCGCCAGCCGTTATAGCAGAATTCACCTCCAACAGTTTTGCTCCATCGGCTAAAACTCCTCGCGTCCGCAAATAACTTTCCATGCCTGGTTGCAGCGGATGAGTCAGCGCTGTTTCTCCCGGCTGAGTTGCTGCAGCGGCAAGGATCGCTACTGAAAAATCGGTCGCGGGCTCTGGGGTAATATTTGGTGGGAATAGTGTCTTAGTCTGCAAGCAACGATCCGCTGATGTGTAGTTATGTGTGAACACAACCGCACGATTTTTTTCGACTCTGACCCCATGGCATGCAACAACGTCATGCCCGAGCGCCATTGGAAAAGCGCCAAATAGCGAGTCTCTTTGCTCGTGAGGTGGTAAATTTCTAGCATATTGCTGGGCGGTCTGGTCCCTGCCGATATCCTGCGTGTCAGCATGACGAATTGGAGACGGCGCCAACTGAGTTTGAGTTAAAGAGCTAGCTAATAGTGATAGTGGGGACAGAGATATCGAGGACATACAACAGCTTCAAAAAACAAAAAAATAAACGCAGACCAAAGATGAGCTAGATGTTTAGAATAAAATCGCCAGGTTAGTCGAGAAAAATGATAAAAAAGTGATTAATACAACGAGATATGTTATAAACATAACACTATGCGTACTGTTAGTTTCGCTATCAGCAACATCATTGATTCGTCGGCAGAATTGCAGTTTGGATTTTCTGCGGGGCTTTTCAATCTGACACAACTTGCCCGCTTTATTAAACCGATGGTCGAGGCGCAAACCTTTAAAGAGGTGCAGGAGTCTTCACTCGTGATGGCGCTCTCGCGGCTAGCCCGCAACCGAACCCCTTCCTCTAAAGCAAGGATTATACGAGAATTTAAAATTGAGAACGTTTCAGTCCGTTCCGGACTTAGTACACTTACTCTGCATCGCTCGGCAGACACGCACCGCGCAACTCAGGCGATTTATTCGAAGCTCAACCGTAAAGAGTCATATTTTACCCTCAGCGAAGGGACCAGTGAGATTACGATTATTTTTGAACGCAGTGAACTGGCCGCTGTGCTTGCAGCCTTGCCAGTAGGCGAACGCCCCAAGCTGCGGCGTGATAATATCGCCGCATTGGGGGTGCGTTTTCATGAGAAATATATTGCGATTCCAGGGTTACTCCATAGAATTTTGCAGCAAATAACTATGCAGGGAATCAATATCGCTGAGCTAGCATCAACTGCAACTGAGCTAGTTATCTATATCGATGAGAAGGATGTTCGTTTCGGACTCGATACTCTTTTGAGGGCTTTTGTTGAGAAAGCCCCATAGCAAGCCGTTCGTGTAATCCTTAGGAGACGAATTTTTTTTGCCTGTAGAGTGGCTCAATGGGTGAGCTCATGCCCGGCCCGCCCAATTGCATCGCCAGTTCCTTCAACCGCGTGTCCGACTCCTTCGCCTGTTGCCTCGACTGCGTCGCCGGTAGCGCGCACTAAGGGGCAGCCTGCTAAAAGAATTGTAATGGCTACTAAAAACAATGATTTTGAAATCGATAAAAGCTTCATATAAATACCCTTAAGAGTTTAAGGCCTAAAGGTATGCCAACGCCCAGCGAGGCAGTATGTTTTTGCTTAGGTAGCAGAAATACTAAATTCGGTGGTCACTTTGCATCGTACAATGCAGTTATCTCCTCAGCGTAGCGCGCATAGACCGCGTTGCGTTTCGCTTTAAACGTTGGTGTCAACAATCCGTTCTCGATTGAGAATTCCTCGTCTACAATATGTATGCTGTGAATAGCCTCAAAGTTACTAAGCTCTTTATTCACGCGTTTTATATGCTCTTCAATATCTTGTTTTACGTTGCGCTTTGCAGCTACTTTTGCCGCAACCTCTAAATTGACGGTAATAAGCGCCACATTATACGAACGGCCTTCGCCGTACATAATAATTTGAGAAATCAGCGCACAGTTTGCTTTAATGCGTTGCTCAATTATTTCCGGCGCTATTTTTTTGCCGTTAGAGGTAACTATAAGCTCTTTTTTTCGGCCGGTAATAGAGAGAAATCCGTCAGCCGAGAGTGCGCCTAGATCACCGGTATGAAACCAGCCTTCTGCATCCCACGCTGCGGCTGTGGCAGAGGGCCGATTTAAGTAGCCAGGAGAGATATTGGGGCCACGAAATAAAATCTCCCCAGCATCATTAATTTTTATTTCAATATCCGCTGCAAGTGCTGGTCCAACAGTGCCGATACGGTTGCTGGCGATACGATTAACATTGGTTGCAACTACGGTTTCTGTTAATCCGTAACCTTGCAGCACAGTGATTTGTAACCGTTCAAAAAATTTAGCTGTATCGATGCTAAGCTTCGCTCCGCCTGAAACAGCGCAAATAAAATTAGGTCCAAAGAGCGTGTTTTTAATTTTATTTCTAATTGGGGCAAGTAACAGGTGAGTGAGTGAGCCTTCGCGCGCGCTGATAGTTTTTGCAACAAGCATACCCATTACGCCGCCCGCAAGAGCTTTCGCACTAATTCCAGATTCCATTTTCTCCAATAATCTTGGCACAATTGGAACTAAACTTGCGCTGCCTTCGCGAATATCTCGCGAAATGGATTCAGGACTTAGTTTTGATGATTGCGTATTTGTTATCGCAGGGAATTTTACCGTCGCTGTTGTTAAAAATCCGATATAGCCCATCAGTTTTGCAAACGAGTGCGCCAACGGCAAGAAAAGCATAATCGATGTGTTATCGCTAAATAACCCTGATTGATAAGCCTGGCGCACGTTCGACAGGTGATTGCCGTGCGTTTGCATTACTCCTTTTGGTGGGCCTGTGGTGCCGGATGTGTAAACGAGTGCTGCAAGGTCTTGTCGTGAAATATCCTGAAAATCAGTAACGGAACTTTCGAGGTTGGTAGGGGAGGGAATATCTCCAATAAAATTAACTAGCGAGTTTTTATCGCTACGCTCGAAAGTTATTATTGCATTTAATAGTATCTGCGCATTTCTTGCTGCATGCTCCTCGAATGCAGGGATTGCAACTGGTGCTGATATTAAGATTAAAAGTTTTTCAACTTGCTCCTGATTCTCAGCAAAGACGAATTGGGCTTTACTATCAAACAGAATATATCCGACATCGGAAGTGGTAACCGACTGATAAATAGCCACTGTTACAGCCCCCAAGGATTGAATCGCTAAGTCAGCCTCCATCCATTCAGGACGGGTGCTTGAGAGAATGGCAACTCGGGTACCACGAGTAACCCCAATGCTGCGCAGATAAGCGGCAATTTTTAAAACTTGAAGCCGCACTTCGCTATACTTCTTGGCTTTCCAAATCCGCGCAGAGTTTTTTTCACCTGAGGTGGGGCTTGAATATTCGTAAACTGTGCTTTCAGGCAGAGCTGTACTTATCGCAAAGAAAGCCTCGGCCAAACTTGCACGGGAGTCTAATGTTAGTGGATTCATCTATGCTAGATTAGCTGACAGGGCTTTAGCGCAGCAAGCGGATATTCTAAGACGCAGGAAATTCACGCATGACCCACTTGGCAGCTTTGACACAAGCCGAAAAACTCAAGCGAATGACTGGTAATCAAAAAATGATGTTTTTTACCAAGTGCTGCTTCTATATCGTGTAGATGTTTAGGAAGTTCTACGCAGGTGACGGTTTCGCACTTAGTGCAGACTAAATGATGATGATGTTCACCGCGATGAGAAATCTCGAAGCGCCGTTTGCCGTCTTGTAGGTCGATAGTGTGGGCTAATTTCTCAGCTAAAAGAAAATCAAGTTCACGATATACAGTAGTTTTTTCGCGCGAAGCGGCGCGTACACGTGCATCTGCTAAGATCTGCGCCGCGGTAAGTGGTTTACCAGCCGATATCAAAGTTAACAAAATTGCTGAGCGTGCTTTAGTTATTCTGTGACCTGCTTTACGCAAACCATTTAAGATATCATCAAATTCTGCATTGATAACTTTTAACATAGCGAGATTCTCTCTAGCTCTTTTTACCAAGGGTAGTTTTTTCAGATAACGAAGCTTGGTCAGCTATTTTCTCAGTTAAGTCCGGCGTAAGAAAATGCTCCATACGATCGCTTGGTTCGTGCACATGATCCGGCGCAAATTTAAGCTCATTCACTAAGTAACTCTCCCAAACACGATGCGAGCGTACCAGAGTTTGCGCCCTACGTAAGCCGGGTTCAGTCAGGGTTCCGTCTTGCGCCATAAGCCCCGATATCCTTAACCAAGTAAGCATAAAAAAGCCATTTGAGCTGCGGGGGTTTCTGCTGTTTAGATTAGTTAGTTGCTTTTCGTCATCCAACTTATTCGCTAACACATGGTCGGTAGCGATCTTTAGAATCAGCAATTTTCCCCGTATTAATCGTGGTAGAACGCCCCCGTGCGGCGATAGAAACACCGCTAGCAATGCAAGCAGGAACGCTAAGCCACTAACGGCGCCTGCGACCGGGGTGTCGAAAACAACAGCTAATAAATATCCGCAGCAAGCGATACCAGTGGTGCTGATTATCGTAATAATCCACATGCCACGCATCGAATTTGAGAATAATCTGGCGATAACGGCAGGAGTTATCAAGATGCCGGTTGTGGCCACGGCCCCGATGGCAAAAAAGCTATTTACTACTGCCGCAGCAGCTACGGCGAAGAATAATCCGCTGTCGAATCTGTTAAGGGTTGAGGAACCGGAGAGTTTTAGCATCTCAGAATCAAAGGATGTAATCATTAGCCTGCGGCGCCGGCTTACGATAACGATAGTCACCGCAACCAGCGTTAGAAGAGAACTAAACGCTGCTCGCGGAACCTCGAAATGAGCGCCAAATTGAGCACTTAGTGGAAAAGTTTCTAGCGGCGCTAATTCTAGTGAGCCATAGAGAATGCAACTTGGGTCTAAATCTATCTGACTACCAAAGATGTTTAATCCGAGCACCCCTAAGGCGAAAAAAGTAGTGAATGTAACTCCAAGCGCTCCTTCGGAACTTAGCCCAGCGTTTGTTAGCAACCGCACCGCAGTAATGCTTAAGAGAGATGCGACCAGCGCACCGCACACGACGTAGAATGCATTGGTTGACCCGGATAATACTACGGCAGCGATGATACCAGGGAGCACGGCGTGGCTAAGTGCATCGCCTAAGAGACTTAACCGTCGTAAAAAAAGATGCACACCTATTAGCGCTGCTGATAAGCAGGCTAGAAGTAACGTAATCAACGCCCAGATATCATCGTTAGTTATCTGTAGGCTATTGAATAACGAACTCAACTGCGCTCCTGGGTTACTGTAAGTAAGCGAGGTGTGGGCCTAAAGAAAGACCTGCATTTGCGGAGAGATAAAATAAGCAGCAGGAAAAAAGTTGCTGCTAACGTAATTGATGCGCCGGTGCTAACGTTCTCAAAATAAAATGACAGCAGAGTGCCGGCTGCCCCACTTAAGGCACCCATACAGCTTGCGCAGATTACGTAATAGTTAAATGAGCGGGTCACAAACTTAGCGATGCAACCGGGTATGATGAGCAGCGAGCAAGTTAAAATAATCCCCGTTGCTGGCAGCGCAACTGAAACTGCGGATAATAAAATAAGTGCGACGATTACTTGTGCCCATCGTATGGGAGAACTTAAGGAAACAAGCCCTTGGGAATCAAAACATAGCGCTGCTAATGAACGTCTTGTAATAAATATTACGATAAAAATGATAATCGCAATTACTAGTGAAGCTGACACATCAGAGCTAGTCATTAGAGCTGCTTTGCCAAAGATGAATGAATCTAGCCCTGCTTTATTTCCAAGGGCACTCACTTGCACAGTACGTAATCCGATGAGGCCAAGTCCGAAAAATCCTGCCAGTACGACTGCTAAGGCTGCATCTGGCTTAATAAGTGGAATGGATTGAATTGCTTTTATGATGATTAATCCAAGCGCGCTTGAGATTAAGGCACCGAGAAATAAAACATCAAAATCCTTTCTTCCTGTTAATAAAAACGCACATACCACACCGACTAACGTGCAGTGCGCTAAACTATCTCCTAGCAGCGCTTCGCGCCGTAAGAGCATGATACTACCCGCGGCACCTAGTAATGCGCCGATAGTCGAAGCCCCCAGGATAACCAGCGCGACGTGAGATGTTGGCAGGACAGAGAGTGACAAGAATGAAGAGGGAAAGAAAAAAAAGGGTAAGGTCTCAGCAATCATGGCTAAGTTTCTCCATGGATGATCGGTCGTGCTGCAAGTCTTGCTTCCTCTAATAGCGACAGGCGCGGACCATAAGTAGCCTTGATAGTCTCGGCGCTAAACACCTTGGATGTTGGACCAGCCGGACACATCAGTCGCACGTTTACCATTAGAACGTGGTCAAAATAGCTTTCAACTGTTGAGAGGTCGTGATGCACAACCAAAGCGGTAGCGCCGTTGTTACAAAGCTCTTTGAGAGTTTTAATTATAATCGCTTCGGTCTCTACATCGATACCCGCGAGTGGCTCATCTAAGAATAAAAGCTTTGGTTCTTGGACTAACGCACGCGCAAGAAAAACTCGCTGTTGTTGGCCGCCGGAAAGTTGTTGCAGCGGGCGATTAGCCATGTCAGCCATGCCCATTCGATCAAGGGCCTCTAGTGCGCGATTGCGGCGCTGCGGCCCCATACTAGAAAACCAGCAGACTTCATGAAACATCCCCATTAAAACTACGTCTAAGGCGCGTGCCGGAAAATCCCAGCTAACTGATTCGCGTTGCGGCACATAGGCGATTTGTGTTCGCACATCTTTTAAATCTGAACCAAATATTTTTATCCATCCGCTACAGCGCGGCACAAGACCAAGAGCTGTGCGCAGAAGGGTTGATTTACCAGCACCATTTGGACCTAAGACGGCTACGAAAGCAGAAACTGGAATTGTAAAATCGATATCCGTTAAAACTAGCGCATCGCCGTAAGCAACACTTACGTTATGAAATTCTAAAGCTGGAATTCCTTTGTTGGCGAGAGCTCCTGAATTCAAAGGTGTCGATTCAATTTGCATCGCCTGACCTTCCGCCTAGAGCAGCAACTATTGTGTTAACGTTGTGCCGCACCATGCCCGGAAAGTCCGCAGCAGCCGTGCCACGCTCACCCAGAGCATCGCTGTAGAGGGGCCCAGAGAGTACTACTTGTTGGCCGCGCGAAGCAGCGCCATCTACCAATGCACGCACGGAGCGCTCACCAACGCTTGTCTCCATAAATACCGCTTTGATGCGACTAACTACTATTAAGTCGATCAACTCCTGCACATGCCGCAAGCCGGCTTCGCTGTCTGTTGATACTCCTTGCACACCAAGAACTTTTATATTGTAACGTTTGCCGAAATATCCGAACGCATCATGTGCGGTTATTAGAACTCTTTGCGACTCAGGAATAGTTTTAATACGGGCAAGAATTTCTTCATCAAGCACGCTTAATTTAGCGGCATAATTATCGCCGGCCGTAAGGATTTTGGTGCTTAGCTCTGGCAGCGCCTTTGCGAGAGTTTTGGCTAATTCAAGCGTTACGGTGCGCCATAGAGAGACATCAAACCAGACATGTGGGTCAGGGATGCCTTCAGCGCTGAGACGCAGATCGTTTTTTGCGATTACTTCAGTAGCAGGGATAGTTAATTTGCGCTTAGCATAGCTTTCTAACGCTTCAGCCATGCGCCCCTCAAGATGTAGGCCGTGATAAATAATAATGTCGGCGCGCGCTAACTTGCGAATATCTCCCGGCGTCACTTTGTAAAGATGTGGGTCAATACCAGGGCCCATCAAAGATTCGACCTCAACATCGCTGCCACAGAGATG
>Ga0105046_10004456_pt1 | contig 22273 bp, 19 predicted proteins | sample MAT03_FD_78385 | JGI IMG/M metagenome (GOLD analysis project Ga0105046, IMG submission 78385) | Freshwater microbial communities from Lake Fryxell liftoff mats and glacier meltwater in Antarctica - MAT-03 (megahit assembly) | ecosystem: Environmental > Aquatic > Freshwater > Ice > Liftoff...
ATTGGCGAGCTCGGTGACCCCGTCGATCTCCTCCCGGTCGAAGCTCTCGATGTAATCGTGCTCGCCAGCGACAAAGAAGCCATGCAATTGACCCCGGATGCGCAACGGCCACACCATCGGCGCATTCACCACCGACGCGAGTTCGTCCGCCTCGACCGGTACGTGCGCGGCCAGCAACTGCGCTACCACCACGTCGGTGGCGGGCACGCGGTCCGGAAAGCGGGAGTCATGCGCCGCGATGCGCTTGAAATCGCCGTCGGCCTGATGCCGGTACAGCGCGCTGCCGTGCGTGGCGAACAGCGCGTCGAACCGCTCGACCAGCGCGCTTTCGAGTTGCCGGGCGCCCTCGAAGGCCGCAAGCTCGTCGGCCAGCGCGGCCAGCGCCAGCCGGTGCCTGTGTGTGTTGCGGGCGAAGCGAGCCTCCATTGCGTGCTCGATGCGCTTCTGGCTGACCGCCAATACGGCGGCCACCACTGCGGCGATCGCCAGCGCGAGCTCGAAGGTCAGCGCCTTCTGGCCCACGAGGTAAAACCCGATCAGGCCCTTGGCTGTCGCCAGCACCCCCACTACGACGAGGGTGGCCAGCACCAACCACACGTGTCGCCGGTTGCGGTGGTCGGCCATCCGGCGCGCGACGTGGCGGCGCCAGCCACGGAGGCGGGCACGGCGGTTGGTGGCCGGCCACGGTTTCGCGTCGGAGTGCGGTGGGTGATCCTTCATGGCCTTTGGCGTGCCACGTCGCAGGCTGCATGGCGGCGAATCGAGCTTAGCATGCGCCGCCGCGCGTATCGTCGGCCCGGCGTACCGCGGCGTCGCAAGACGGCCGCGTGCTGGCCGCCAATGCGGCGTTCGTCGAACTGGCGCAACTCGCCACCGAGGAGCAAGCGCGCGGCTAATCGCTCGAGCGCTGGCTGGGACGGCCGGGTGTCGATCTCAACGTGATGTTGACCAACCTGCGCCAGCGCGGCAGCGTGCGCCTCTTCGCCACGACGCTGCGCGGCGAATATGGCGCGGACGCCGAAGTCGAGATCTGCGCGTCCTCCATCGTGCAGGCGGGCGAACCGTGCCTCGGCTTCACGATCCTCAATGTCGGGCGGCGCCTGCAAACCGACGCTCGCGCCGGCCGCGAACTGCCGCGTTCCGTGGACCAGTTGCCGGAACTGATGGGCCGCGTGCCCCTGAAGGAACTGGTCCGCGAGGCCACAGACCTGATCGAGCGCCTGTGCATCGAGGCCGCACTCGAACTCACGCAGGACAATCGCGCGTCCGCGGCCGAGATGCTGGGACTGAGCCGGCAAAGCCTGTCCGTGAAGCTGCGCCGTTACGGAATGGGCGACCTGGCCGACAGCGACACCTAGTGGACTTGTAGTGCCGTGGCCCGCGCCCTGCCGTCCCCGTTGTAGCTGCCGGACGTGTAGCATCCGGGGAACGCCACGGGAACACTTTATCCATTGACGTGGGTCGCCAGTTCAAGGCGCGCAATCTGGTTCCGGTGAACTTCGTCCGGGCCGTCGGCGAAGCGCAACGAGCGCGCTTGTGCATAGAAGAAGGCCAGCGGCACGTCGTCGGAGACGCCGGCGGCACCATGCACCTGGATCGCCCAGTCGATCACCTGGCAGGCCACGTTGGGTGCCACCACCTTGATCATCGCGATGTCCTTGCGCGCCGCCTTGTTGCCGGCGGTGTCCATTTTCCACGCGGCATGCAGCACGAGAAGCCGCGCCTGGTCAATCAGGATGCGCGATTGCGCGATCCGCTCCTGTGTCACCGTGCGGTCGGCCACGGTCTTGCCGAACGCGGTGCGCGTGGAGGCGCGATGACACATCAGCTCCAGCGCACGTTCGGATTGCCCGATGAGGCGCATGCAGTGATGGATGCGGCCGGGGCCGAGGCGACCTTGCGCGATCTCAAAGCCGCGGCCTTCGCCCAGCAGCATGTTGGTGGCCGGGACGCGCACGCTGTCGAAGTTGAATTCAGCGTGGCCGTGCGGCGCGTCGTCGTAGCCGAATACGGACAACGTGCGCAACATCGTCACGCCAAGTGTGTCGACTGGCACCAGGATCATCGACTGCCGCCGGTACCGGTCAGGGTTCTGCGGATCGGACTGGCCCATCAGGATCAGGATCTGGCAGCGGGGGTCGGGCCCGCCCGTGGTCCACCATTTGCGACCGTTCACGATGTAGTGGTCGCCGTCCTTGGCAATCGAGGCGGCGATGTTGGTGGCATCGCTCGAAGCCACGTCGGGCTCGGTCATTGCGAAGGCCGAGCGGATCTCGCCATTGAGCAGCGGCGTCAGCCAGCGTGCCTGCTGCTCCGGTGTGCCGTAGCGGACCAGCACTTCCATGTTGCCGGTATCCGGCGCGTTGCAATTGAACACCTCGGGCGCGATCCACGAGCGGCCCATGATCTCGCACAGCGGCGCGTACTGCGCGTTGGTGAGTCCAGCGCCCAGCGCGGATTGCGGCAGCCACAGGTTCCACAATCCGGCCGCACGCGCGCGCGCCTTCAGATCCTCCATGATGCGCGTGGCGATCCAGGGGTTGCCGGCGCGGCGGTTGGCCTCGACCTCGGCGGCATAGACCGCTTCAGCCGGATAGACATGTTCCGCCATGAACTGCGTAAGCTTCTGCTGCAGGTCGCGGACGCGGTCGTCGTGATTGAAATCCATGATGCTGTTCCTCAGTTTTTGTCGCGCTGCGCCATGGCCCACGCGACATCGGCGACCAATCGCGCCTTGCCACCCGTGGCAATGGCATCGTCGCTGGCGGCGTTGCCGTGGTGCGCACGGGCCAGAACGCCATGCAGGATGGCCGCGATGCGAAACATGTTGAAGATGAGATAGAACTCGAAGTGCTCGACGCCGCCGCGACCGGTCCTTTGGCAATAGGATGCAACGTATTCGGCTTCGGAAGGGATGCCGAGAGCGTTCAAGTCCGCGTCGGCAATACCGCGAAACTGCGTTGACGTTAGTCGCCATGCCATCACCTGGTAGGCGAGATCGGACAACGGGTGCCCGAGTGTCGACAGCTCCCAGTCCAGCACCGCCAGCACGCGTGGTTCGGTGGGATGGAAGATCACGTTATCGATCCGGAAGTCGCCGTGCACGATCGTGGTCTCGTCGTTGACCGGGCAGTGTTGCGGCAGCCATTCGATCAGCCGCTCCATCGCTGGAACGGGATCGATGCCGGCCGCCGCGTATTGCTTCGACCAACGCGCAATCTGGCGCTGGATGTATTGTCCGTGGCGGCCGAAGTCCGCCAGGCCGGCGGCGCTGATATCGACCTTATGCAACGCGGCGAGCACGCGATTGAGTTCGCTGTAGTGGGCGGCACGCGCGTCGGGCGTCATGCCGGGCAACGTGGGGTCCCACAACACGCGGCCTTCGACATGGTCCATCACGTAGAACGCGCTGCCGATAATGGCATCGTCCTCGCACAACGCCATCATCCGCGGCACCGGCACGCCGGACGTCGCCAGCGCCGCCATCACCCGATACTCGCGGTCAACGGCATGGGCGGAGGGCAGGAGTGCCCCCGACGGCTTGCGCCGCAACACGAACTGGCCAGCACTGGTATCGATCCGGTACGTCGGATTCGACTGCCCGCCCTGGTATTGCCGGATCGAGTTGATATGCGTCGACGTACCAAGCACGCCTTGCAGATAGGCTTCGACGCCGCCGGTGTCGAGCGGCTGCAATGGCGCCACCAGTCGCGCGCCGGGATTGGCGGCGGGGTCAGACAATCGTGCAGCCGCCATCGACGACCAGCGCCTGACCGGTGACATGACGCGATGCTTCCGACGCGAGGAACACGACGCTGCCCTTCAGGTCGTCATCGTTGCCGAGCCTGCCTAGCGGGGTCAGGTCGATCACCGCGCGGTCGATGCGTTCCAGCACCGTCTTCGTCATCCTGGACGGAAAGAAGCCGGGGCAGATCGCGTTGACATTGATGTTGTAGCGGCCCCATTCCGCGGCCAGTGCACGCGTGAAATTGACCAGTGCACCCTTGCTGGTGTTGTAGGCGATGGTCTGCATTTCCCATGCGGGCGGATTGCCAAAGAGACCGGCGATTGAGGCAATGTTGATGATCTTGCCGGTGCGCCGCGGGATCATCGAGCGCTTGCCGACCTCTCGCGACAGCGCAAACTGCGCATCGACATTCAACGCCATCACCTTGCGCCAGCCGTCGTCGGGATAGTCCTCCGCGGGCGCCGCCCAATTGGCGCCGGCGTTGTTGACGAGGATATCGATCTGTTGCCACTGGTCGAGTACGCTGTCGACAATGCGCGGAATGGTGGCGGGTTGCGCGAGATCGCCGGTCACGATCATGCAATCGATGCCTTGCGTGACCAACGCCGCGCGCGCGGCTTCGAGTTCATCCGCCTTGCGTGCCACGAGGACCACGCGCGCGCCCATCTCGCCCAGCGCGGCCGCCATGGTGAGACCAAGGCCGCGGGATCCGCCGGTAACCACCGCGACCTTGCCGGCGAGATCGAACAGTTGCTTCACACCCATGGGCAGTGCTCCTTGTGCCTGACGACTGGCTGTGTAATTCGCTCAATGCGTGACACGCCGGTCCGTTATGTTCTTGCCAATGCAGGTCTGCGGCGACTAGGATAACCGTTTGCACCCACCCACAAGAAACAACAGCCCTGGCAACCTCCGCTGCAACGTTCGGACGCAAGACCGGCATCTGGGTCACGCTTTGGGGGGTGCTGCTGATCCTCACCGGCATCATCGCGATCACGCAACCCGTCGTGGCTGCGCTGGGGTTTTCGCTGGTACTTGCGTGGATCTTCGTGTTCGCCGGCATCGTCGAGGCCGTCTACGCGTTCCACCAACGCAACGAACCCGGATTTGCGTGGAAGCTGCTGGCCGCCGTGGCCACGTTCGCCCTTGGCGTGATCATGCTGGTCAACCCCATCGCCAGCATCGCCACGCTGGCGCTCATGATCGGCGCGTTCATTTTTGCGAGCGGGGTCTCGAGCGTGATGCTGGCCATGCGGCTCAAGGGCCAGAAGGGCTGGGGCTGGGTGTTATTCGACGGCGCGCTGTCGATCGTGCTGGCGGCGCTGATCGCCATGGGCTGGCCGGAGAACTCCATCAAGTTCATCGGCATTCTGGTGGGGATCTGCCTCATCTCCGGCGGATTCTGGCGGATTGTGCTGGGACGCGTCGTGCGGAAGTCCTAGCGTCACTGGCGTGGATAGTCCTGACCAGAACTAATTGCGCTGTGCGGCTTCGCCCTGTTTGCGCAAGGCGCTCAGCGACGCATTCAATGTCAGCGCTTCGGGGTCGATGTGGACGTGCAGCAGCGCGGGGCGGTTCGCCGCGACCGCGCGCTCAAAGGCCGGCGCAAACTCCTCGGTCGTGCGGACCGTCTCGCCGTGTGCGCCATAAGCCCGGGCCAACGCGGCAAAGTCAGGGTTGACGATGCTGGTGCCGGAAACGCGCGCCGGATAGTTGCGTTCCTGGTGCATCCGGATCGTGCCGTACATCGCGTTGTCGATCACGATGAAGATCACAGCCAATCCGTATTGTGCCGCTGTGGCCAGTTCCTGCCCGTTCATCTGGAAGCAGCCATCGCCGTTCCAGGAAATGACCATGCGCTCGGGATGCACCGCCTTGGCGGCCACAGCTGCAGGCACTGCGTAGCCCATGGCACCGGAGTAGGGTGCGAGCTGCGTCCGAAACCCGCGGTAGCGGTAGAGCCGATGCAGCCACACCGTGTAATTGCCTGCACCGTTGGTCACGATGGCGTCGTCGGGCAGGCGCGCGTCGAGCCACTCCATCACTGTCCACATGTCCACGGGGCCGGGCACAGGTTTGCGTACGCGCCATCGGTCGTAATCGGCATGCGCCTGCGCGGATTGCGCTGTCCATTCCGGTCGCCGCACCGGCAATGCTGCATTCATCGCAGCGAGAAAGGCACCGGGTTCAGCGGCGATCGCAAGATCGGGCTGGTAGACATGACCGAGTTCGTCGGGCGACGGATGGACGTGAACCAGCGACTGCCGCGTGACGGGGACTTCGAGCAGCGTGTAGCCGCCGGTGGTCATCTCGCCCAGCCGCTCACCGATCACCAGCAGCAGGTCGGCGTCGCGCACGCGTGCGGCCAACGCCGGATTGATGCCGATGCCAACATCGCCGGCATACTGCGGATGGCGATTGTCAAAGAGATCCTGCGAGCGGAATCCGCACGCCACGGGAAGACCCGTGGTTTCAGCGAACTGACGCAACCCGGCGCACGCGGCCGCGGACCAGCGCGCGCCACCTACCAGTACCAGCGGTTGTTGTGCTGCGGCGAGGCGCCGTTGCAACGATGCAATGGCGTCCGGTCCCGGCGCGGCAGGCACGGCCTCGACGCGCGGAGCGTCCGCACATCGCGCCATCGACGTCAACATATCCTCGGGCAGTGCAAGTACCACTGGCCCCGGTCGTCCGGAGAGTGCGAGCCGCCATGCGCGCGCGACATATTCAGGGATACGCTCTACCTGGTCGATTTGCGCCGCCCACTTGGCCACGCTGCCGTACATACGCCGATAGTCGACTTCCTGGAATGCTTCGCGGTCGACCATGTCGCTGCCGACCTGGCCCACGAAAACGATCAGCGGTGTGGAATCCTGCGCCGCCGTATGGATGCCGATCGCCGCATTTGATGCCCCCGGACCGCGGGTGACGAAGACAAGGCCTGGCGTACCGGTGAGCTTGCCGAAGGCTTCACCCATGAACGCGGCACCACCTTCGTTGCGGCAGATGACGAACTGCAGGCGGCCGCTGACATCGTGCATGGCGTCGAGAACCGCCAGGTAGCTTTCGCCGGGCACACCGAACGCATGGGTGGCGCCTTGCGCGAGCAGGCTGGCCACGAGGATCTCACCACCGGAACGAAGGGGTAGCTCGGACATCAGGATTTGCTTCGAAAGCAAGGGTTCAGCGGCCGGCGACCAGGTCTTCGCGCTTCAGCAGGAAGACACTGTCTTCAGAGGAGGCCGTTTGCAACCACACGAAGGGAAGTCGGGGAAAGGCTGCCTCGGTGGCCGCGCGACCATTGCCGACTTCCACGACCAGTGTGCCCTCGTGATCAAGAAAGCGCGGGGCATCCTTCAGCAGGGTGCGCACGGCATCGAGCCCGTCGTCGCCGCCGGCCAGCGCCAGCGTCGGCTCGTGCCGGTACTCGGCCGGCAACGTCGCCATCGACATCGCCGTCACATACGGTGGATTGCTGATGATCAAGTTGTAGTTCTTCTCCGGGAGGTTGGCGAAGAGGTCCGAGCGAATGAGGTTGACGCGATCGGCGAGGCCGTAGTCACTGACGTTGCGCTGGGCCACCGCCAACGCTTCGGCGGAGAGATCCACCGCATCGACATCGGCGGCGGGATACGCATGCGCCATCAGGATGGCCAGGCAGCCCGAGCCGGTGCACATGTCGAGCACGGAATGCACATCCTCGGGCGTCCCCACAAAATTCTCGAGGCCGGGGCCAAGCAGCTCGGCGATGAACGAACGCGGCACGATCACACGTTCGTCGACATAAAAGCGGAAGTCACCGAGCCACGCCTCGCGCGTCAGGTAAGCGGCAGGCACGCGGTCCTCGATGCGTCGATTGAAGAGTTGCGCCAATGTCTGCCGCTCGGCCTGGGTGAGGCGCGCGTCGAGGAACGGTTCGAGGCGATCAAGGGGCAGGTGCAACGCGTGCAGCAACAGGTAGGCGGCTTCATCGTAGGCCTGCGCGCTGCCGTGGCCGAACGACAGGCCGACCTCTGCGAAGCGCGACACGGCCCAGCGCAGCCAATCGCGCAGCGTTTCGAGTTCATTGGCGGGAACGGCGCTCATCGGACGACCCCCGGCGCGCTCATGCGGGTGTCTCTGCCGGCAGCAACAAACGTTCGAGGATGCCGCGGTAAATGGCAGAAAGGGGTTCGAGGTCCGCGACCAGCACGCGTTCGTTGAGTTGGTGGATCGTCGCGTTGACGGGGCCGAGTTCGACGACTTCGGCGCAGATGTCGGCGATGAATCTGCCGTCCGACGTGCCGCCGGTGCAGGAGATCGCGGGTACGCGGCCAGTGACACTGTAAATTGAGGCCGCCGCAACGTCCACCAGCCTGCCGCGCGCGGTGAGGAATGGCTTGCCCCAACCTGTCCACGCGAGGTCGTAGTCAAGCTCATGGCGGCGCAGCACATCCTCGAAACGCTGGACGAGGGACTCGCGCGTGCTGGCCGTCGAATAGCGAAAGTTGAACATGACGTCCAGCGTGCCGGGGATGACATTGTTGGCGCCAGTGCCGGCGTGAATGTTCGAGCACTGCCAAGTCGTGGGCGGGAAATACTCGTTGCCCGTGTCCCACGTGGTGGCAGAGAGCTCCGCCAGCACCGGTGCGGCGAGGTGGATCGGATTGCGCGCCAGATGTGGGTACGCAATGTGACCCTGGACGCCCTTCACCGTCAGCGTGCCGGAAAGAGTGCCGCGGCGGCCGTTCTTGATCGTGTCGCCCAGCAGTTCCACCGACGACGGCTCGCCGATCACGCAGTAGTCAAGGCGCTCGCCTGCGGCAGCAAGACGTTCGACGACCTTGACTGTGCCATCCACCGACGGTCCTTCTTCATCCGACGTGATTAACAGTGCGATCGAGCCCGCAGCCTGCGGATGCGCGGCCACAAATCCCTCGATGGCCGTCACGAAGGCGGCAATGGAACCCTTCATGTCGGCGGCGCCGCGCCCGTAGAGGTAGCCGTCGCGTTGCATGGGCACGAACGGGTCCGAATCCCACTGCACCAGCGGGCCGGTGGGCACCACGTCGGTGTGTCCGGCGAAGCAGATCAGCGGCCGGGCGCTGCCGCGACGCGCCCACAGGTTGGTCACACCATTGATGCTGATCGTTTCGCAGGCGAAGCCGAGCGGAACCAGGCGCGTGCGCAGGTGTTGCTGGCAACCGGCGTCGTCAGGCGTGACGGAGCGCAGTGCGATCAGTTCCCGGGCAAGCGCGAGGGTGGGCAAGGCAGAAGTATCCATTGCCCGCATGTTAACAAATAGGACGCGGCTGCCGTCCCGCACGCGAAGATCAATGCGCGCGGTCGAGGAGCTCGGTGTTGATGGTCATCGTGCCGAAATCCGCGGTGGGCCGCAGCCGTTCGGCTTCGCTGCCGGAGGCTTCCGCGGCCACGCGCGACGACGGGCTGTTCTGGTTGATCTGCCAGGCGAGGTTGGTGGGCGAATCCGACCCGATCATGGCTTCGTCGTAACTGATCACGCCATCGATGTACAGCTTGCAGAGCGCCTGCTCGAAGGTCTGCGAGCCCGGATAGAGCGACTGCTCCATCGCTTCCTTGATCTGCGCGAACTCGCCGCTCTTGATCAGCTCGGCGATCAGCGAGGTATTGAGGAGGATCTCCACGGCCGGCTGCAGCTCGCCGTCGAGGTTGCGCACCAGGCGCTGGCAAATGATGGCGCGCAAGCCGATCGAGAGATCGGACAGCACGGCCGAGCGCGCATCATGCGGGAACAGGTTGATGATCCGCGACAGGGCGTGATAGCTGTTATTGGCGTGGATCGTGGTGAGGCACAGGTGGCCCGTCAGCGTGTGTAAGAGCGCCTGCTGCATCGTGTCCTTGTCGCGCACTTCACCGATCATGATGAGGTCCGGTGCCTCGCGCAGCGCGTTCTGCAGCGCCGACGTGTAGTTGACCGTGTCAACGCCGATCTCGCGCTGGTTGATCACGCTCTGCTTGTGCTCGAACAGGTATTCGATCGGGTCTTCGATCGTCAGGATATGGCCCGGCTTCGACGCATTGCGATGATCGATCATCGCCGCCAGAGTGGTCGACTTGCCGGAACCGGTGGCGCCAGCGACCAGCACCAATCCACGTTTCTCGGTGACAAGGTTGAGCAGGACCGACGGCAGCTTCAACAGGTCGAAAGGAGGCACATTGCTGCGCACATACCGGATCACCAGCGAGATGGTGCCGCGCTGCCGAAAAATGTTGACGCGGAAGTTGCCCACGCTGCGATCGAGGTGGGAAAGATTCATCTCCATCGTGTTCTCGAACTCGCGCGCCTGCTCTTTGGTCATCAGCTCGTAGGCGATGCGGCGAACCGTATCGATGTCCATCGGCTGGGTGGACACCGGCTGCACGACGCCGTTGACCTTGAGATTGATCGGTGCGCCACAGGAAATGAAGAGGTCGGAGGCCTGCTTTTCGGCCATCAACTTGAACAAGCGGTCGAGGTACATGAGCATCCCTTCGTCGTGGCGGCTGCGACGCCGTTCCGCCAGTCGTCCCGGCGGCTGCCCGGGACGGTTTCGTGACGGTACAATTCGCCGTGCGTCGACCTTGATCCAAGGTCGCCATGCCTCATGATAATGTCATGAAATGACGGTGTTTTCCAGTTTCGTCGCCAATCCCGCAACCTGTAGCCAACATTGAAGCCATTGACATGCTTGCAATCATCGGCGGCAGCGGCCTGACGCGTCTCTCGACGCTGGCCGTCGCCCACCGCGAAGTCGTTCGCACACCGTACGGTGATCCGTCGTCGACGCTGCTCTTCGGCCAGGTCGCCGGCTGCCCCGTGGTGTTCCTTGCGCGGCACGGACACGGACACACGATTCCGCCGCATCGCGTCAACTACCGCGCCAACCTTTGGGCGCTGAAGGAGAAGGGCGCGACCGCCATCGTGGCCGTGGCGTCCGTGGGTATCATCCGCGGTGGCAGGCCCGGCGACCTGCTGCTGCCCAACCAGCTGATCGACTACACATCCGGGCGCGAAACGACGTTCTACGATGGCGGCGACCGGCAGGTGGTGCACGTCGACTTCACGCATCCCTACACGCCGCAGTTGCGGTCCCGCTGCCTCGATGCGGCTGCCAACGCGGGGATTGCGCTGGCGGATGGCGGCGTCTACGGGGCCGTCAATGGCCCGCGCCTCGAGACCGCGGCGGAGATCGACCGGATGGAACGCGACGGCGCCACGCTGGTCGGCATGACCGGCATGCCGGAGGCCGCGCTGGCGCGCGAAGCGGGACTGCCCTACGCGGCCATCTGCGTTGCGGTGAATCATGCAGCGGGCCGCGCCGACAGCGCGCAACAGATTTCGATGCAGGGCATTTCGGGGGTGCTGGAGACGGCGATGAGCGAAGTGCGGCGCCTGCTCGATCACGTGGCGCCGTGCATCGGTGCCGCGCCATGATCCGCGAGGTCCTGCGCATGGGTGATCCGCGCCTTTTCGAACGCGCGCGCGACGTCGAACGTTTCGGCACGTCGGAACTTGCTGCGCTCATCACCGACATGCGCGATACGATGGCGGCGCTGAACGGCGCCGGCCTGGCGGCCCCCCAGATCGGCGTACCGTTGCGCGTGGTGATCTTCGGCATGGAGAGCAATCCACGCTACCCGGATGCCGAGCCCATTCCCTACACGGAACTCGTGAATCCGGTGCTGACACCCCTCAGCGGCGACATGGAAGACGGCTGGGAAGGGTGCCTGTCCGTCCCGGGGTTTCGCGGCGTGGTGGCGCGCTACACCAAGCTGCGTTATCGCGGCCGCGATCCAGCTGGTGGGGTCATCGATCGCACCTGCGATGAATTTCACGCCCGCGTGGTGCAACACGAATGCGATCATCTGGAAGGCATCCTCTACCCGATGCGCATCACCGACATGCGCAACTTCGGGTTCACCGAGGTGCTGTTCCCGGAGCTCGCCGGCGTCGACGCCGACGATTGAGATTGCTCGCCTGTAGCGGCGCAGTTTCCTGGTAGGCGAGGCTTCAGTCTCGCAGGTTTACTGTCCGCATACCTGCGGGGCTGAAGCCTCGCCTACGAAGCATGTCCATCGCTGCGGTGAACCGGCGAGGCTCTAGCCTCGCCTACGAAGCTTCCGGCACCGGCGCCTTCAATTGCTCGTAGAGCGCGGTCTCGAGACGCAGCAGCGCCTGTTCATCATGCAGTCGCGCGCCTTCGATCAGGAACACGTCCTCGGCCCGCTCGCCCAGCGTGTTGATCTTGGCGCTGGCCACGCTCACATTCGCGCGCGCCAGTGTGTACGCGATCCGTGCCAGCAGGCCGGGCCGGTCCCCGGCCACCACTTCGAGGATGTAATGCGTGCCCTTGTCGTCGGGAAAGATTTGCACCTCGGGCGTCAGCGGATAGTGCTTCAGCTGGCGTGATATCCGGCCCTCGGTCGGAGGTAACAGCGGTGGGTGCAGTTCCAGCAGGCGCGCGAGTTCGAACTCGATGTACTGGATGGTTTCGCGATAACTTGGGTTGGGCTCGCGCGGATCGTGCAACGTGAAGGTGTCGAGCGCGTAGCCTGCCCGACTGGTATGGATCCGCGCTTCAAGGATCGAGAGTCCCGCACGGCCGAAGAAACCGCACAACCGCGCAAAAAGTTCAGGTTGGTCCGGCATGTACACGAAGACCTGCAAGCCGGCGCCATCGCGTGCCAGGCGCGCCTTGACCACCGGCGCCGGCGCTTCGACGCGCCAGTATAGGTGCCGCGTGTGCCAGGCGATCTCATCGGCGCTGTGCCGCTGAAAGTAGAGGGAGTCAAGATGCCGCCACAGCGCCCGCTCGGCGTCGACTGGCACCGCATAGAGCCGCAGCAACCGCAGTGCCTCGTTGCGACTGGCCTCCACGCTGTCCATGATCGTGCGCGTCGGCGACGTGCCCGCCAGCACGGCACGTGCGGCGTGGTAGAGGTCCTCGAGCAGCTTGCCTTTCCAGGCGTTCCACACCTTGGGACTGGTACCGCGGATGTCGGCCACCGTCAGCAGGTACAACGCCGTCAACTTGCGCTCGGTGCCCATCTTGTGCGCGAAGTTGGCGATCACGTCGGGGTCAGACAGGTCCTGCTTCTGCGCAGTGGCCGACATCACGAGATGATCCGCCACCAGCCACGCCACCAGATCGGTGTCGTCGGGCGAAAGTCCGTGGTCGCGGCAAAAACGCCGCGCATCGCGCGCGCCGAGCGCCGAATGATCGCCGCCGCGGCCCTTGGCAATGTCATGGAACAATCCGGCCAGATACAGTACTTCACGCCGCGGGAAGTCGGCGATCAGTCGAGAGCACAGCGGGTATTCGTGCGCGTGCTGGGCCTCGGTGAACCGCCGCAGGTTGCGAATGACCATCAGAATGTGCTCGTCCACGGAGTACACGTGAAAGAGGTCATGCTGCATCTGGCCGACGATGCGGCCGAACACCGGCAGGTAGGCGCCAAGAATGCCGAAGAGATTCATCCGGCGAAGTTCGTGCAGCAAGCCGCGCTCGTTCCGGAACAGCGTCATGAAGCGCACGCGGTTGGCGGAATCGCGCCGGAACCTGCCGTCGATCAGGCGCTTGTCGCGCCATAGCGCGCGCAAGGTACGCGCCGACATCCCTTTCAGTTCACGGCGCGTCTGCAGCATCAGGAACGCATCGAGCAACGCGGACGGTCGGCGGACAAACACGCCGTCATCGACGATGTCGAGCAGTTCGTCAACCTGCTGGAACTCGGCGTCGATTGCCACCGGCGACGTGGCGGCGGGGTACAGCGAAGCATGCAGGTTCTGCAGCAGGATGATGTTGACCTGCCGCACCAGCTTGGCGGCGCGGAAGTAGCGCTGCATCAGTTGTTCGGTGGCACGTTTGGCGGCCGTGTCCTCGAGCCCCAGTTGCCGGGCCAGCGCGCCCTGCACATCGAATACCAGCCGATCCTCGCGCCGGCTCATCATGTAGTGGAGTCGCACCCGCATCGCCCCGATGAAGCGCTCCTGCCGCGATACCGTGCGCGCCTCGCCGATCGTCAGCAGGCCATTGCGCGCCAACTCACGCCAGTTGCGGCCCAGGCCCGCAGCGCGGGCAATCCACAGCACGGAGGACAGGTCGCGCAAGCCACCGGGACTCTCCTTGACGTTGGGCTCGAGGTTGTAGATCGCGTCCTGGTACTTGAGGTGGCGTTGCTGCTGCTCCAGTGCCTTGGCCGCGAAGAAGGCGCGGATGTCCATGCCCGCGGCGAAGCGCTTCTGGTACTGGCGATACAGGCGGCGCGACCCCGCCAGCAGCCGGTGCTCGAGCAAACTCGTCTGGATAGTCACGTCGGCCCGCATCTCGACATCGCATTCGTCGAGCGTGCGCACGGCATGCGACAGTTCGATGCCGATGTCCCACAAGGCCGCGAAAAAGCGCTCGATCGCCGCCGTCGGCACCGGCTCGTCCGCCGGCAGCAGAATCAGTACATCGACATCGGAATGCGGAAAGAGCTGCCCGCGGCCATAGCCGCCAACAGCCAGCGCCGCCAGACCAACTGGCATTGCACAATGCGTGAACACTTCGCGCAGGATGCCATCGACCTGCCGCGCATGCGACCGCAGCAGACGTGGCGTGTCCGGCTTGGCGAAGAAAGCGGCGCGCAATGCAGCCCGTCCTTCCTGCAATCGCGTGCGCCAGACAGCGATGCGCGCAACGTCGGGCTGCATCGACCGCGGCGCAACGCCGGGCGTCACGGCGGAGGCGTCCTTCGCGCTTGGTTCGTCTCCACCTTCGCGCTGCGCGCTCACGCCGCCGGGACGGGCGGCGGCGCGGGCGAACCCGGGGACACGGTCAGCACATCGAAGCCATCGGGCGTCACCAGAACCGTGTGTTCCCATTGCGCCGACAGCGAATGGTCCGCCGTGACAATGGTCCAGCCGTCGGCCAGGCAACGGATCCCTGGGCGCCCGGCATTGATCATCGGTTCGACGGTGAAGATCATGCCGGGCTGCAGCTTCAATCCGGTACCGGCGCGGCCGTAGTGCAACACCTGCGGTTCTTCGTGGAACTGCCGGCCGATACCGTGGCCGCAGAACTCGCGAACCACCGAGTAGCCGTTGCCTTCGGCGAAACGCTGGATCGTTGCGCCGATGTCGCCCAGATGCGCGCCCGGCTGGATCGCGCGGATGCCACGCCACATGGCTTCATAGGTGATCTCGGCCAGGCGCTTGGCCTGGATCTGCGGTTTGCCCACATGAAACATCCGACTGGTGTCACCGTGAAAGCCATCCTTGATCACCGTGACATCGATGTTGACGATGTCGCCGTCCTTCAGTTTCTTGTCCCCCGGGATGCCGTGGCACACGACGTGGTTGACCGAGGTGCACAACGACGCGGGGTAGGGCGCGTGGCCCGGCGGCGCGTAGTTGAGCGTGGCGGGAATGGTGTTTTGCACGTCCACCATGAAGTGGAACGCGAGATCGTTGATGGCCTGCGTGGTGATGCCGGCCTTCACCTGGGGTGTCAGGTAGTCGAGGAGCTCGGACGCGAGTCGCCCGGCCACGCGCATGCCTTCGATTTCGGCGGGATTCTTGAGATTGACGGACATCGCTCTACCGCTAGGCGCGCAAAAGTTCGTTGATGCTGGTCTTGCTGCGCGTCTTCGCGTCGACCTGCTTCACGATGACGGCGCAATACAACTGACACCCGCCTTCTCCCGACGGCAGGCTGCCGGCCACGACGACCGAACCGCTGGGTACGCGGCCGTAGGTGATACTGCCGGTGGCACGGTCATAGATCTTGGTGCTCTGGCCGATGAAGACGCCCATGCCGAGCACGGCATTTTCCTCGACGATCACACCTTCGACGACCTCCGAACGTGCGCCGATGAAGCAGTTGTCCTCGATGATGGTCGGATTGGCCTGCAGCGGTTCAAGCACGCCGCCGATGCCGACGCCGCCGGAAAGGTGCACATTCCTGCCGATCTGCGCGCATGAGCCGACCGTGGCCCAGGTGTCGACCATGGTGCCCTCGTCCACGTATGCGCCAATGTTCACGTAGGAGGGCATCAGCACCACATTGCGCGCGATAAAGGCACCGCGCCGCGCGACTGCCGGCGGGACAACGCGCACACCTGCTGCCGCAAAATCGGCATCACTGAACTGTGCGAACTTGGTCTGCACCTTGTCATAGAAGCGGAAGGGCACCTGCGCTCCGGACAGTCCGATGCCGGCATTGTCAGTCAGGCGAAAGGACAGCAGCACGGCCTTCTTGATCCACTGGTGGGTTTCCCAGTGACCGCCGATTTTCTCCGCGACGCGCAGGCGTCCCGCATCGAGTTCCCCGATAACATGCGCAACCGCCTCCCGGACGGGAACGGGTGCGGCGGCTGGGCTGAGTTCGGAGCGCTCTTCCCAGGCGGCGTCGATCGTGGCTTGCAGGCTCATCGTGGTTGGTCTTCCAAACGAAAGCCGCCATTTTAGCGCGAGTCGCCGGCCAATCCCGGTTCGCGGCGTGCGACGGACGCCGGGCCGCTCGGGGCTCCAACCGTCATGCGTGACGACCTTGGTGTATTTGTCCACAGCCTGGAAGTAGAGGACTTCGTCGATCGGAATCATTTGCACCGAGGCACCCAGTGAAGCGCGGATCCAGCGCAGTCCGCCTCCATCACGCACGGAAAGTCGCGCCAGCACCGCACCGATATCGAGTGGCGCGGCCGCCATCCTCGACTTCAGTCGACCAATCACCTTGGCAATACGCTCCGCGGTCACCGGCTTCAGCACATAGTCGACCGCGCCTTCGTCAGGCCGCGATCGCGTACTCGTCGTAGGCGGTGACAAAGACGAAGTGGCTGCGGCCCGCAGCGGCACGCGCGACGTCGAGCCCGCTTTTCTCCGGCATCCGGGTATCGGAAGGCAACATCTGGCGCATGCAGATCGAGCATACGCAGCGCCTCGGTGCCATTGCCTGCCTCTGCCATCACCGCCAGTTCGGGCCATGCCTCAGCGAGTACGCAACTGCGCGCGCAGCAGCGGTTCGTCTTCGGCGAACAGGGCGGTGGGCATCCGCTACCCCGCGACGTCCGATGGAATGGCCAGCGTGGCACGCGTGCCGCCCTGGGCCATGGCGTCAAGGACAAAGCGACCACGTATCCCGTAGAGAGCGGCCAGACGCTCACGGCGTTCTCGACCAGCGAAAGCAGCATGTTGGGCGGCAGCGTGTGCTGTTCAAACGCCGGCGGGATGGCGATGGCGAAATCAATCCGTGCGCCGAGTCGCATCTGCAGGATGTTGAGGTAGGCACGGGCCAGATGGACTTCTTTGCCCAGGGTCGTGGATGAGGCGCGAAGCTGCGGCAGCGCGGCGCGATACGCCGCCACCGGCGGGTGCAAAGCCGGACCGAACCTACAGCCGCCCGACCAGCGCAGCGATGCGGTCCACCGCCTCCGTGCACGCCTGCTGCGAGGCCACCAGTGCCACGCGGATCCGGCCGCGTCCCGGATTGGTGCCGTGCGCGTCGCGGGCCACGTAGCTGCCCGGAAGTACCGAGACGTTTTCCTCCGCCAGCAGCAGCCGGGTGAATTCCGCGTCGTCAATGGGTGTGGCTGCCCACAAATAAAAGGCCGCCTCCGGCATCGTGCATGGCAGCACAGCGTTCAACCTTGGCTGCAGTGCCGAGAACTTCTGCGCATACAGCACGCGATTCGCGCGCACATGCTCTTCGTCGTTCCATGCCGCGATGCTGGCTGCGGCCACCATGCCCGACATCGCGCTGCCATGATAAGTACGGTACAGGAGGAAGGCCCTGACCAGCGCGGCGTCGCCGGCCACGTAGCCGGAACGCAGGCCCGGCGCATTGGAACGCTTCGAGAGGCTGCCGAAGACCAGCAGGCGTGGATAGCGGTCGCGGCCCAGTGCCTGCGCCGCGGCCAGCGCACCCAACGGCGGTTGAGCTTCGTCGAAATGGATCTCGGAGTAGCACTCGTCTGACGCGATCACGAACCCATGGCGGTCGGAAAGGTCGAAGAGTGCGCGCCAGTCGTCCAGCGTCACCACCCGGCCCGTCGGATTATCCGGCGTGCACACGAAAAGCAACTGCGTACGGGCCAGCACCTCGGGCGGAATGCCGCGCCAGTCATGCGCGAATCCGGCCGCCGGATCGGCGTTGACACACCACGTCTGCGCCCCCGCCAGCAAGGCGGCCCCTTCGTAGATCTGATAGAACGGGTTCGGCGTGATGACCGTGGCGCCTGCGCGGCTGCCGTCGAGCATCGTCTGCGCGAACGCGAAGAGGGCCTCCCGGCTGCCCAGCACCGGTAACACCTGTGTAGCCGGATCAAGTGCGCGCAGGCCGTGACGGCGCACCAACCATCCGGCGATCGCCTCGCGCAGGGCGGGCGGACCGATCGTCGTGGGATAATTGGACAATGCGTCCGCGCCGCGTGCCAGTGCTTGGATGATGAGTGCTGGCGTGGCATGTTTCGGTTCGCCGATCGACAGGTTGATCGGCGCTTTGCCAGCCGGCGGTTCGATGCCCGCTGTCAACGCGCGCAGTTTCTCGAAAGGATAGGGTTGCAGCGATGCCAGTCGGGGATTCACGCGCCAGTTCCAGGTTCAGGGCCCGCAAGTATAGCGATGGCGTAACCAGCGCCAATCGAGGCACCTGCGGATGACCAACGGCTGGCCGAACCGGATGGCGGCGGCGAGTGCATTGCTGCTGGCAATGCTCGCGGGTGCCTTCACCATCGCCAGCCTGGGCTGGCGCGTACTGGGGCCGGCGCCGGTACCTGCGGCCCCGGCCGCCGTGCTTGAGCCTCTGCCAACCATCCTCGCGTCGGGACTGTGGAGCGGGGCTGCGACGGCGGAGACCGTACCCGCCGACACGACCGCCCGCGTGGCCACGGATGTTCGTTTGCTGGGTGTCGTGGCCGAACGCAATGGCGCCGGTTACGCATTGTTTCGCCTGCCTGACGGACCGCGTTTCGTCGGTCGCGGGCAGGACGTGACTGATGGCCTGCGGCTGGTGGAGGTACGCCCGGACGGAGTCACGCTCCTCGATCGCGGCAGCGAACGCACGATGCAACTGCGCGCCGATGCACGACCGCCGGTGCCACCTGCGCCCGCCACAGTTGCCGCCGCTATCACGCCGGTGGGCGCCAAGGTTGCGGCCATGCGCAATCCCGCCTGCGCACCGCCGGCCGGTTTCAAAGGGGCGGTGCTGCGGCTCAACGCGGAATTGTTCCAGGGCATCGTGTCCAAGCCGGAGAGCTGGACCGCGCTGGTCACGCCCGACCGCGGTGCGCTGGTCGTGCGCGACGACAGTGGCTTCATCGCCATGCTGGCCATGAAACGACAGGATCGACTGGAACAGGCCAACGGCATTGCACTGGCTGCCCCCGAGGACATTGTCGGCGCCGTATTGAAGCCTCTGGCAGGCCAACAGGCGGTCAGGATCACCGGCACGCGCGATGGTGCGCCGCGCGAGTGGCTACTGTTGAATGCGGGGACGTGTCCCGCATGAGCACCCGCCTGGCCCCCTGCGCGCTGCCTGACTAACGGCTGCGTTCAGGCAACCAGTCGAGCAATTCCAGCGGTTGGCCGAGCACACCGGTGGCCGGCCAACGCGCCAGATCGCCCGCCGTCCCCACATAGCCGTATGCCGCCGCCAGCGTGGGCATGCCCGCCGCGATTCCGGCCTCGATGTCGCGCAGGTCATCCCCGATGTAGACGCACTGCTGTGGCGCGCAGTCGAGTGCTGCGGCAGCGTGCAGCAGAGGCGCCGGATGCGGCTTGGCGTGCGGTGTGGTGTCACCTGACACGATGACCCCCGCGCGCGTGGCGAGACCCAGCGCCGTGGTGACCGGCCCCGTGAAACGCGCATGCTTGTTGGTGACGATGCCCCACTTGAAGCCATGTCGCGTGAGGTGGTGCAGCACGTCGTCGACACCGGCAAACAGATGCGTGGTCACGGCAAGCTGCGCCGCGTAGTGGCCGAGAAACGCTTCACGCAATGCGGGATAACGCGGATCCTCAGGCGTTACGTTCATGCCTGCGTGCAGCATGCCGCGGGCACCTGAGGACGCGTGTTCACGTACCTGCGCCACCGGTACGGGGGGCAGCCCGGCTTCCGCGCGCACGCTATTGAGAGCCCCAGCGAGATCGCCAGCGGAATCCGCCAGCGTGCCGTCGAGATCGAACAGCACCGCGCTGATGGGTAGTCGCCGCGCGGCGCCGTCAGCCGGCACGGTTCGGGAGGCGGAAGGCCGCAATGTAGTTGACCGACGTGTCGGGTTCGAGGCGATAAATCTTGGTCAACGGGTTGTAGGTCATCCCGATCATCGCGGTGAGGTCGAGACCGGCACGGCGGGCAAACCCGGCAAGCTCGGCGGGCCGAATAAAGCGCGTCCAGTCGTGCGTGCCGCGCGGCAGCAGGCGCAGCACATACTCCGCCCCAAGAATGGCGAACACATAGGACTTGGGATTGCGATTCAGCGTGGAGAACACCAGCGTGCCGCCGGGACGCGCGAGTCGCGCGCAGGCGGCGACGATGGACGCGGGGTCGGGTACGTGCTCCAGCATTTCCATGCACGTCACGAGATCGAATGCACCGGGCTGTTCCGCCGCCAGGTCTTCCGCGGCGACCAACCTGTAATCCACCTGCGCGCCCGACTCGAGCTGATGCAATCGCGCCACACCCAGTGCCTTTGCGGACAGGTCGATGCCCGTGACCTGCGCGCCGGCGGCCGCCATGGCTTCGGCGAGGATGCCTCCGCCGCAACCGACGTCGAGCACGAGCTTGTCCGCGAGGCCACCCGCGGCGTCGGCGATCCATGACAACCGCAGCGGATTGATCTCGTGCAGCGGCCGGAACTCGCTTTCCGGATCCCACCAGCGATGCGCAAGTGCGGAGAACTTGGCGAGTTCGGCGGGATCGGCGTTGGCAGTGGCGATGGTCATGGCGTCAGGGGAATGGCAAGTTGGCGTTGCCAGGCGCGGGTGCGATGCAGAAGTGCTGCGGTGTCGATCGTCTGCAACTGGCGGTCACGCACGATTCTAGCGCCACTCACCCAGACGTCCGTCACGCATTCGCGTCCGGCCGCATGGACAAGGTGCGACACCGGGTCGTAGACCGGCGACGTGCCGATGCCGCCCAGGTCGACGGCAACGAGATCGGCAAGCTTGCCGGGCTGCAGCGATCCAATCATCGCCTCGAGGCCCAGCGCCTTCGCGCCATTCAAGGTTGCCATCCGCAGTGCCGTCGCCGCGGGCACGGCGGCAGCATCGCCGGTGGCGACCTTGGCCAGCAGACTGGCCAGGCGCATTTCCGCAAAGAGGTCGAGCCGGTTGTTCGATGCCGCGCCATCGGTGCCGAGGCTCACATTGAGGCCGGCGTCCTGCATCGCCTGCACCGGCGCAATGCCGCTGCCGAGTTTCATGTTGGACGCCGGGCAATGCACGACGTGGCTGCCCTGCGCCACCAGGACCGCGATATCCGCGGACGACAGATGCACGCCATGGATCGCGACAAAGGACGGACCGGTCACGCCCAGCGCGTCGAGGCGTGCGAGCGGCGTGGCGCCGGTGGCCCGTAGCGCGTCGTTCATTTCCGTGCCCGTTTCGGCCAGGTGCGTGACGATCGGCAGGTCGAGTTGGCGCGCAAACATCACGATCTTGCGCCACGTATCGTCGCCCACGGTATACGGCGCATGGGGGGCCAGCGCAAAGTGCAGGCGCGCCGCTCCCGCAAAAGCATCGCGTGCCGCCAACCCGCGCTGAAGATACGCATCGGCATCGGCGGCATAGGGCGTGGGAAAATCGAGCACGGGAATACCCAGCACTGCGCGCATGCCCGCGGCATCGAACGCACGGGCTGCTTCGGCGGGGTGGAAGTACATGTCTGCACACGTGGTGATGCCGCCCTGCAGCATTTCCGCCGCCGCCAGCAAACTGCCGTCGAACACGAAATCCGGAGCCACGTAACGCGCTTCGCGCGGCCAGATGTGCTGCTGCAGCCAGGGCAACAGCGGGACGTCATCCGCAATGCCGCGCAGCAGCGTCATCGCCGCATGGGTATGACCGTTGACGAGTCCCGGGATCAGCACATGCGTCGGCAGGACGATGGTTTCCTTCGCCCGATAGCGAACATCGGCATCTGCCGTGGGCATGATCGCAACGATCTGTTCGCCAGCCACCAGTACGGCGTGTCCTTTGAGCACGCCTTCGGGCTGCACGGGCACCACGAAGCCGGCATCGATGCGGAGGTCAACGGAAGCAAGTGAAGTCAAGGCGGTATCCGTAAGCGACGGGTCAGGTTGCATGGTGCGCCAGAAACGAAAAGCCCCGCACGAGGCGGGGCTTTTCGCTGGAACGAGGTGGCTTAGCGCCGGATGCCCTCGCCCTTGACTTCGACTTCCACGCGACGATCCGGTGCGAGGCAGGCGATCAGTTCCTTCATGTTCTTCTGCTGGCAGTTCAAGCCAGGAACTGGTTGGGTCTTACCCATGCCGAGGGTCTCGATCTTGTCCTTCGGCATGCCCTTGCTGACCAAGTAGTCGCGG
>Ga0105046_10004457_pt1 | contig 22271 bp, 21 predicted proteins | sample MAT03_FD_78385 | JGI IMG/M metagenome (GOLD analysis project Ga0105046, IMG submission 78385) | Freshwater microbial communities from Lake Fryxell liftoff mats and glacier meltwater in Antarctica - MAT-03 (megahit assembly) | ecosystem: Environmental > Aquatic > Freshwater > Ice > Liftoff...
AATTTCCCTTTTATATCGTTTCTGAAAAAAAGTTTAAAAAAATTAAAAAAAGTTCAGATAAGGCATTCAAGAGCCAAAAGAGGCAGCCAAAATAAGAAAAAGATAACTAAAAAATTATTTAAAGTGCATTTAAAAATAAAAAACCAAAGAACTGATTTTTTGCACAAAACAACAACTATGTTATTCAAGAACCACGATATACTAGTTGTACAAGATTTAGCTATAAAAAATATGGTTAGAAATCGCCATTTATCAAGATCAATATCTGATGCAGCATGGGGAATATTCGTAAATCTATTGAAATACAAATGCTCTTGGAATGGGAAGCATTTTGTACAGATAGATAGGTTTCAGCCCACAAGTAAATTATGCTCCAATGGTGAAAGCAAACAAGATATGTCATTAAATAAGCGCATTTTTAGTTGCTCATCATGTGGCATGAGTATCGATAGAGATTTAAATGCGAGTAAAAATATAGTGGCGGCCGGAATGTCCGCCTTAAAGCTTGTGGATGGAAATGACATTGGTCTGCCAGATGAAGCAAGAATCGGTGGCTTCTAAGCCGCCGAGGTTCAATGCCCGAGCAATTTTAAACCTTGGATAGGTATTTTAAAGATACGAGAAATAATACGTTAAAATATGGTTTTTTAAGGGCATAAAAAGAGTTAAAGTAGGCATCTTACGTGGTGCCTACTTTTAAAATATTTTTAACTTAATAGAATTAATACCTTAGACACTGCCGCTCGATCATTAAGATGATCGGCTGTACATTTTCAAGTATCTGATTTATGAGAAAAGCTGTATTAATATTAATAACCAGTAGATAGCCATGTTAGATATTGGTTTTTTTCTTGAATTTTCCGCACTCAGCTTTGTGTGAGTTCCAATCCTTTAGTTGGCATATTCTATTGCAATAATAAACTTTTCTACAGCCTGTACAAAGCTTTAGCTGGCGTTGTGATGTATGCTCCAGCTCGCAATTATTGCACGTGCTAACGAGTAATTTTAAGCTTTCAGGCAATCTATTCAATTGCTCTTTTGTATACCAATATCTGTTAGTTTTAACAAAGCCTATAACTAGTTTCTTTAGTGAAATAGGAAATGGATAATGTTCAATTATATCAGCACAATTATCAAGACCATGAATACGAGCTATGTCTGATGCAGTTTGACCTGCATTATTTAAAATTTTAGTATCATAACCACCCTTAAGTAACTGCCCAAGAACAGCTTTATGCCTTTTTTTATCTAGGAATGGACATAGGTTAGGTTTTAAAATTATCATAAGGGGCGTTTCGCCTACGTTGTTACCGAAATTTGGATCAGCCTGGTATTCAAGTAATAAATCTATATTTTTAGAGCTACCAGACAGGGCACTTAGATGTAAAGGTGTTAAAAGAGAAATATTTTGCTGAATGTTGGGGTTTACGCCATACTCTAATAATCTCTTCATAAGATCGCAATAGTCATCAAAGCTTGAGCATTTTAAAAGGTATTTTTGCAGCCTGGTACCGTGGGGATCAACGTCTTCTTCAATAAGCTTTTCTATCTCATTGTGCATTGTGGTATAAAAATTAAAAATTTCAAGCATACCATAAGAAGGATAGTAAAATAAGAGTGATACTACAGTGCTTATTATATATTTTTTCATAACATAACCTCTTTTTGATTATTAAATAGAGTTCTTAGTCCCTATGAATTTGTTTATTTAATTATATGCCTATGGATATAAATTTAAATTAAAAAAAATTTATGTCAAATGGCGATTTATTTAATGAGTAATGTTTAAAAAGCTAAATTTTAGCTTACGTTGCCACTAGTGCGCACTAGTGGCTAGGTTGCCCAGCTGATAAGGAGTATAAGTTTGAATTTTAAAAAAATTGTTCAGATAACCATCAGACTTGGGAGCAACGTAATACTCAAATAATTTTTGGAAAATAAAAAAACAATTGCTTATGGTGGTTCAAGCTATTGATACTATATAAACTGCTACAAGTTCATGGTTCGAAAATTAATGAGAGGATTGTTTATGTTTAGCCGGAGTATGAATTTGTTCTTTGGGATTATTTTGTCTGTCTTGCTTTATGGAATACATAGTATTGCAATGGAATCAGCGCGGGGTGATGGGGATAATGATGAAAATAATAGTAATTATGTTTTTGGGTTAAATTATTTTAAAAGCAGCCAACTAAAAGATGCTTGGCATCATTTTGCAATTGCTGCAGATGAGGGTTGTCCCTGTGCTCACGTTTACTTGGGTAAAATATGTTTAATTAATGGTTGTGTTGAATTGGCAAAATATCATTTTGGACTTGCTACCCAACAGGGTAATGGTGACGCTTTTTATTATTTAGGAATAATGTGTGAAAAAGAGAAAGACTTGCGTAGTGCTAAATTCTACTTTCTAGAAGCAGCTACAAGAAGACATGTTGAGGCCGAAAACAAGCTAGGTGCACTTTATTATGATGAGCAAAATTATGTTAAAGCTGAAGAGCATTTTAAGTCGAGTGCGCAACAGGGTAATATAAATGCCTATTGCAATTTAGGAACCTTATATGTACGTTGCAAAAATCTAGAGCAAGCAAGGGCTTCTTATCAAGCTGCGGGTGACAAGGGCAGTTTGGCTGCGCAGTATCTTTTAGGGCGAGTATATTATGAATTAGGAAACTTAATTGAAGCAGAGAAGTGTTTTTTGTATCGTTCATCTAAAGACAAGCATTCTGCATCTCTCTATTATTTAGGGAAAATTTATTATAGTCGTAGCGAAACTAAAAGTGCGCACTATTTTTTTTCTCTTGCTGCTAGTCAGGGCCATGAAGGGGCAAAGTTCGCCTTAGAGTCTATTGATGATCATGAGTCTCAAATAAACTTTTGTAGTTCAACAGGATTAGCGCGAGGACTTACAACCAACTTAAATTTAAATCTTTGAGGTTAAGTTTTTACCGAAACTTAAAATTAGATAATTTTTGCCATCACTTTAAAACGTTGTCTAGGCTTAGTTCTAATAAGAAATTGACTCTCTTGAAAGGCAAATAACAAAGAGAGTCAAAAGATCTTTTTTGTTGCTCTAGCAAATTATTCACTTTCTTGCTAGAGCAACAACTTTGAGAAACGGAGTTTTTAGACTAGGTGATAGGGTAACATAAATGTTGGATCCAGGTTTAAATGTCTGTTTAAATTAATTATTCCAATCAAATCCAATATTTCTCATACCTAAAACTTTAAACGCTTCCTTTTCGTTACTTATTCCTTCGTTAAAAACGAAGTTAAGTTTTCCATCGTCATCTTTTAAGACCTGAGCATTATAGTTTTTAAAATTTTCAGGTTTTTTGTCAGCTAAAGTGGTTAATAATGGAAAATGAGTAGCGGTAATCGAGAGTGTATTCTTAAAATTACTTATATAATCCATTAACTTAATTGCTGATTCTTGACCGTACTCAAATGCGGTACTGGTAAATAGTTCATCAAAAACCATAAAGCAGAATTGGTCCTCGGGTAAATTTTTAAGGTAAGAGACTAAGCGGTTAGCCTTGTTAACTTCATTAGTGAACAGGGAATCGCCCGTGTTTAAATTATCAGCATGTTGAATAAAAGTGCTGATTTTTGCAAAAGGCGTAAAGGTTAAAGAGGTTGCGGGTACAATGGTGATCGTTTGACCCAGGAGTATGAGCAGTACAACCGATTTTAGTTTTGTTGATTTTCCAGCTGAGTTAGCACCGGTTATAATCATGTGGGCCGGGTTAATAATACCAAGATCAAAATGTTCTGCCTTAACGGTTGAGGGTACCATCAATGGATTCCAAAATCCTTCAGCAGCTACTGCCGGTGCTTTTAGGTCAGGATTAGTTATATAACTAGCATAAGAATATTTTAATTCGCTATCTTGAGTTTGCTTGTATAATTTTGCAATAGACATATAAGCATCAACTTCACCAAAGGCTTTTAGCCCATCTTTTAATTCTTTCTGTACGTCCTTAATCATGTTATTAGCAGAAAGTATTGCTCCATAATTAGAAAGCCAGGACGAGGTGCCGGTAAAAGTATTTTGAGAAAGAAGAGTGCACAGTTGAGCGAATTTTTCAGACACATCAGATTCTGTTTGATTATCTGAAGTTTTGGTAAATAGTTTTTCTAGATTGTTATAGTTTGGTAAAGATTTATGAATTTTTTGATGGGAGGCAACAATAGTACGGATGTTTTGGAGGCTTTTGATGCATTTGCTCGTCGCGATAAGTTTTTTTTGTAACTCTTTAATCAAATTCACTTTTTGATAGACGTGCCCTATAAGTTCTTTAACGCCTAAGCAATGAATAAGTAAATGAACTATGTTGTAAGCGTTATAGAGAGTAACGGTTGTTGTAGCTGGATCAGGATGATGATGGTGTTTAGCGCTTTTATGAGAATGCCCATGATCAGATCCACAGCAGCCTATATTATATTTTTTTTTTACCGCATTACTTATCAAAAAATGGAGTACAAGATGTTCTAATAAGGGAAATGACAAATTAATCATATGCAGCATCTGTCCAACATTGAGTGCTGCTGATGAATTATTATACTTTTTAAATAACGTGCTTTTGAAAAAGAACTCATCAAGAGCCGCTTTTCTGATAGGATCTTCAGGTTCTTGAAATGAATTTAGTTCAGTTTCACCCATTCTAAACTGTTGTAATTCCCGATTGATTTCTTCAAATAATAAAGGGTTTTCAATCAGTTCCTTGATTGCTTCTTGTCTTTCTGTAAGATCTTGGGTGTTAAATAAAGGGTTTCGCAAAATACCCTTGAGTGCAGTTTTTCCATGCATCGTTTCTGTTTTATCAAGTTTGCTAAAAACGGACGATCTGTCGCCGCCGGATGAAAAAAGATCTAAATCCGTTTCTTCTTGGGTGCTTATAATACGCGATATAGTAGTTAAGGTTTCTGCTGTTGATGATATGCACATATAGTGCAAACAAATAGCGGCGAGTAAGAGTGAACAACTACAAAAAATAGTATGTTTTTTATAAAAATTTAACATGTATTCCTCAAAGGTAGGATTAATAGGTATCGTAAGATTTTACGACAGGGATTAGTATAAAACTCAATCTGTTTTAAGTTGTAGAGTTTAGTTCTTGGTAAAATTTGCATAAATTAGGAGAAGAATAATTATACAAGATAGGACTTTGAGCTGCTTGTAATAAAAAACAAGCTCTAAACAAATTGGTTTTTATAAAACATTCCCACCACTATTTTAATAAAATGGTGGGGAATGGTCAAAATATTTATCACATAATGTTTTTAAAAAAATAGGAATGTCAGTTTAAACTCTACGATATTAGTTTAATTTAAAGGGAAGCTACTACTTTTTTAATGCTACTATTTTTTTCATACAGAATGACCTGAGGCCCTCTTTGCCATTTTCACGCCCAAGACCTGAATCTTTATAGCCTCCAAACGAGTCTTGAGGAGCGTCATAACTTGCGCCATTTATACTAATGTTTCCCGTTTGCAAAAGTCTGCTTATTATAAGTGCGCGGTCAAGGTCTTTGGTATAAATATAACCACCTAAGCCATAATCGGTATCATTTGCTAATGCAATTGCTTCTTCTTCAGAATCAAACGGTACAATGGGAAGAACTGGTCCAAAAATTTCTTGATTCCAAACGCGCATATCAAACGTGATATCCGTTAAGATGGTAGGATTATAATAGGCGCCTAGAAGCCCAGGAGTACGTTTGCCGCCAATAATAATTTTGGCCCCTTTTTTTAGAGCATCATAGACTTGTTCTTCAAGTAACGCGAGTTGTCGTTCCGCTACAAGTGGTCCGAGGTCAGTCTTTGGATCTTCGGGGTTGCCAATTATTTTATTAGCTAAAAGATTTTTTAATTTATCTACCACTTCATCAAACCGGCTACGATGGACTATAAGTCTTTTTAATCCATCACACGATTGCCCACTGTTGGTGAAACGAAAATCATAAATTGATTCAACTGCAGCATCTAGATCGGCATCCTCGAATACGATTCCCGGGGCAGAACCCCCTAACTCAAGAAGGGCTGGTATAAAGTTTTTTGCTGCAACTTGGTACAAGTGTTTACCTACTCCGGTGCTTCCGGTAAAGTAGAGAAAATCAATAGCGTTATTCATTAAATATTCGCCAACATCGGATCCGTCACCGTAAATCTGATTGAATACCCCGTCTGGTAACCCTACGTGTTGTACTATTTCTTCGAGCAGTTTGCCGGTGAGTGAGCATTCTTCTGAGTGTTTAAAAACTACGGTATTTCCCACAATTAGATTTTGAATTACGCCCCACACAAAATTACAGAATGGATAATTCCAAGGAATGCTTATTCCTGCTACTCCTATGGGTTCAAAAATTAATTGGTGCATCTCTTGCTTGGTATCTAAGATAGTTTCTGGTGCTAGCCATTCCTCTGCGTAGTCTAAATAGCCACGCATGTATTTAAGTCCAGCGCCCATATCCATGGTTTTGCTAAAGGATATCGGCATTCCCATTTCTTGAGATGCCAGTGATTGAATTTCATGTTGTCTTTTGGCAAATTCTTGATAGAGGCGCTCAAGCATAATTTTTCTTTCTTTGATGCCAAGTGCAGCCCAATGAAATTTTGCCTTATGTGCTTTAGATATTTTTATATCTATTTCAGAGCGAGTTGAAATATTGGTTTCGCCAATCTTTTCATAATTCTTGCCGGGATTTAGAGAAATAATTTTTTGTGATTTCATAAGTAATCTTTCTTAATAAAAAAGTTATATGAACAATAATTATGTCTTGCTCTGATTTTCAAGCATTTTAATACAAGATTTCATCCGAATGCAAGCAATAGATCACTAAAAAGATTATAAAAAATTTGAAAATGGTAGGAGCGAGCTTATTTAGAACTTAAGTTGTTCTAAAATAGCTTTTACTTTTTCAACGTTTTCTTGACGTAGAACTTCCCATTCTCGGCGTATTTCCTGGTTTGAACTTTTTGGTTTTTTGGCTAAATATGACTGGACAAAGTTTATATAAGCAAATTCGGTTCTAGCCGGAATCTCTTTTTCCTGTCGTTTGAGAAACTCATTTTGCCAATATTGGGCGAAGTTTGCGTAGGTTGGTCGGCTTCCTGAATACCATTGTTCTTTTATCCACTCGGTTCCATAGGTAGTAAAATTGAAATGCTCTCCAACCAATTCTTTCATTAACATTTTGGTTTTTAGATCGCTTTTATAGTCACCGTATAATATTAAGCCTTTAGCCGCGAGAGGATATATTACTCCTTTTTGAGCGTGCGACATGGTAGGAAATTGATTTGGCGCAATTACTTTTTTTTTCTTAACGTAAATAATAATGCGCTGTATGAGCGCTATCTTTTCGCCTGCTTTGGGAATATTTAACTGTTCACAGATCTCTTTAAGTTCCGGAACGAATAAATAAAGCAATGCATTTTTTAGTTCGTCAGCTTTTTCCTGCTTAGTCATACTCTTATTCTCGAAAAAAATCATTTAAGAAAGTTTTTGCATTACTGCTACAATCGCTTTTCCAAATGCTAGTGCGGCACTTGGTCCATCAGCGGTTACTAAGGATCCATCAGTTACTACTGGTTCTTTCACATAGGTAACATTATGTTGTTTAAAGATGCCGGTCAACTTATTATCTTCATCCCATCCAGTAGCTTGCTTTCCATCCAATACTCCGGCAGCTGCAAGAATTCGTGGTGAGATGCATAGAGCACCAAATGGTTTGCCACTTTTGGCGATCGTTTGCATTATTTCATGGGTAATTTTGGTGTCTAGAAATCCCAGCGCGCCGGGTCCACCTATTATAAAAATTCCGTCATACTTGTCAGCATTTACTTCAGACAAAGCAAAATCAACAGGAACAACTTGGTATTGATGCGCGGCTTTATTGCAACTACATGGTTTTGGTTGATTTGGATTTGCAACAGCATCATGTTTAAAGTTGCTTGCAACTTCCACTTTAATGTTTGCTTCTTCAAGCATTTGGCGTGTATGTCCGTATTCAATTGGTTGATAGCCTTGACTTGCAATAATTAGTAGTACTGTTTTAAGTAACATAGTCATTCCTTAGTTAAATTTTTTTGTATTACTTGTTTTTACTTATAACACAAATTTTAAAGGGAGCATACAAATGAGTGGGAATTTTGTGTATAAATGTGCTTAGTTCCTAAATGTTCTTTTTTGGACTATAGAAAATGTGAATTATTATTGCTGTGTCTTACTAACGGTAAGATTGGGCTAAAGCAGCTTTCAAATCACAGAGCGCTTTATCGGATAAGATATAAGGTGATTTTTTTGAAAAATTATGAGGTGATTTGTATTCTTATTATGTTCTGATAAATTAGGAATTGAATGCCGAATCTGTCAAAATCTAATGGGAAGATCGATATATGCATAAAAAGAGAGTTAACTAAAAATATAAAAGACGCAGCAAAAGAGTTTGCTATTGTTCCTTGGTAATGAGCTCTTTTGCTTTATATTTAATTAATCTTTTAAATAAAATTCATATACATATTCTAGGAGATTATCATTTAGGTAAATAAATCTTTCAGCCGCATAATTTAACAGTAATAATAGCTCCGGGGAGATAGGAAATTTAAAGCTTCGAAATTCAGTGTCAACAATATATTGCATTCCTGTATCACTTTTTAATATGTTGTCAGAATGAGAAAAATCATCAAATCCGATGTCGGATTCTGTGCCAATGTCATGCAGTAGTGTTGCTGTGCCTGCGGCAATTGGTTTTCCTATAATTTTTTTAAAATAGATAGACCCATTCTCCAGGTCTAATGGTATAGGAAACATTCTGGTATAAAACGAAATACTGATTTTAATGTGCTTGGGGTTATCCATTACAACTATATAATCCGGCACATCATATTTGTTGCTTAAATTGAGTGACTGTTTTATTTTGTTTTTTAAATATTCAGCACCCCATACTCTGGTTAAATCTTTGCGTGGTAAATAAAAATAGTCGTCCTTAATTTTTTGAAATTCATCATATGAAATTATTAAGCCGTTTTTGCTCATACTTTCAAATTTCTTTTGGACCGTTTCTTTCATTTCACTCAATGTCATAGAATAATTAATCCCGCCCATAATTGATGCTACTGGATTTTGGGATATTGTTTTTAAATTTGCCTCATAAATTCGATATTTTTCTAATAAATCTTTATATTTTTTCTTTATATCGCTTAGAGTATCGGTATAAGGTACAACCCAGTCTTGGATGTATTGTATCGCTAAGTGTTGGGGCAGGTCTTGATTAATAAGGTCTGTTACCCTACAAGTCGATTTTTCAGGATCTTCTTCCATCGGATATATAACTATTCCATCAACTAGTATTATCATGCAGATAATATTAACTAATGTTGCTATAGTTCTATGATTTAATCTTAATTTTGGTGCAATCATTACTCATTTAATTTTATACTCAAATTTAATCAAAAAATACCATTTTTAATTGCTCTTTATCAATAAAAAAATAATTAATTAATGCACCGTTTTCCTGTTTGCAATTTATATTCAGAGGCATCTTATAGGTTTAGAGGTGTGTTGTTAATTATGATTGCGCTTAATGCGTAAGTTGATTGGCACGGTCACCGACTGATATGAATTTTGGAAACTGTGATCATTGTCTAAAATTTGCTGCTCTTGGCAGAGTTGCTCCAGGAGAACCTCATTTATTTCAAATGAGGTTCTCCTGGAGGGGTACCGCAGAGTTCAATTGTTCACAAGAAGCAGGAATTGAGCCACTGCTTGATCAACTCTGATTTATAACGAATAAGCGTTATTGGGGCTGGTATTTCGCCCTGGTCTTTTTGAGATCCGTTCACCAAATTTTCAGCTTATTGCGTCAGTTATAGGTATAAGTTTCCCGGATGCACACCCCTATTAATAAAGATAAATAGCTGCGTCAGATTTAGATTAATTGATATTTAAAAATCAAAGCATTGTCATTAGTTTGATGTATCTCTATTTTTAATTTATTAATTTTTGTAAATCTAATTCGCCATTTTTATTTTCTGATACACCTAATCCCAAATGTGGGGTTTTTCCTGACGGTGTATAGGTAACGGTATTGGAACTTAATTTTCCTTTGATTGCTACCGTAGGAAAACCTAATTTAACATCTTTTTTTAATTTTAATTTAGGGTATTGAACAGTAGATTGAGGAATTAAATATTCTTGAAGTATCTTCCCTGTTTCTTCAGGGTGTTTTACTGCAAGATATAACGGTTGATTGGTTTGATTATAAATTTCATCAATTATAACTTCAGAACTACGCAACTTACTGGCTTTAATCTTTTTTAAAAGGCCTTGGCGATATACTTTAAATGATCTCGGATATTTTCTGACCTTTATTCCTCGTTCATCCAAATAGTTACGCCCTTCTTGTATTAAATTAGTTTCGGCTGTCTTTTTTTTGCCATTTATTTTTAAATATATGCGGCCTAAACGAATTAGATACTTATTTAATGCTTTTCTAGCTTGTTCATATTCTTCAGGATTTTTTGCATCAAATATATCATTTCTAAGTCTAGATATTTTTTGTGCTCTATCACTGCTAACCGGTCCAACTGTACGGCTAACTGGGTTCTCTAGCATACATTGAGTAGAAAGGTTTAAAGCTAATAGGTAAAGTAAACTTAAACATAATTTATTCATAATACTCCTTTTTGAATTAAATAGTTATATTGTTATAACATTTCCTGACATTAGCTGTAAACATATTGAGACTCTAATTGAAAAATTCTTTTGTTAAAGACTTTTGTTAAATCATCTGCCAAAATATACATAAAAACAGGGATTGTTTTTGGATAATCCCTGTTTTTATGATTGATATTTAGTGATTATTTACTCATTATATTTTTTTAGCGCCGTTTTCCTTAAGTAAATCAATAATAGGTTTCATTGCTGTATCATATGCTGAGTGATAAGATTCTGCGTTATTGAGTGCTGTCTCAGGACTACCATGTTCACTTTGAGTCTCATTTAAATCAACGCCAAATTTAATCAATAATTTAATAATAGCTAATGCATTTTCGGTAAACTTTGTTCCGAGATTAATTACCGAAAATAGTAATGATGTATTACGTATTTTAATATTCGGATTTGCGCCTTTAGTTAATAAAAGCTCAATTATTGCAACTTTGTTCGAATTTTCAAATAAATTAGTACCATCGTTGCCCCAATTTTTGAGATTTATTAAACCAAACAATTTGGAAGATAGAGTTTCCTTGTTATAATCAAAACTGGCTAATATAAAATTAACCAAATTTATATTTCCTGCTTGCATGGAGATTTCCAAAACTTTATCACTTAAGTTTTCTGATTTAATTAAATTGAGATTCTCACGAACTAAATTTTTGGCTTTTTCCAAGTCGTTTGATGGCGAAGCAAATAACTTAAAATTTGTCTCAAATAATACGGCAGGAGACTGCCCTCGAAGGGATAGTATTGATGTTTTTAATTCTTTTTCTCTTTTTTGAAGTCTCGTTATTTCGCTTCTCACCTTTTTCAATTCTACTCTTTGCGCGTTTAGTTTTTTTTGCCTACTTTCTTCTTCTTCCATGCTTTTGATTTGAGTAAAAAACAAAACAATAGTTACCACTATTAAAATTTTAAATTTCATTTTTAATCCTTTTATTTTTTTGCAATAACTTAATTGTAGTAATTAAATTATTTAATAGTCAATGTTTTAAGACCCAGAAGTTTTTAAATTATACATTTGTATTTCTGTTCCTAGTTATGGATATATGACAGAATTCTTAATTGGCAGTTTAATACTCGTAGCTGCAGCTATAACAAATGAAGAGTTAAGCATTGTAGTAAAAGTTTTGTATAAGCTCATCTAATTTTTAAAAAGAGCTTAAGCCATCTATTGCATTAGTCTTATTGTTTTGGTGAAAATTAAATAAACAATAAGTCTATTGAGGTCTCATTATGGAGCAGAACATTTCGCTATTTGCGCTAATTTTTATAACACTATTTGGTGTATCACAAAGCATGGATAACCCTTTAGCTTTGGACATAATCACTATGGGTAATGTAAATCCAATTCATGAATTTAAAGCTTCCGATGCTGAGATTATGAGTCTTGCGTTAAGCCTTAAAGAAGATTTTATTGTTGTTGGAGCAGGTAATTCAACAGGAGGGAAGAAGGTTTCGGGTGTATCTATTTGGAAAAATAATGAATGGAATAATCTTACGAATAATAATGAACTGTTATTAGATCATAAAATAGATAGTCCTGATTTTAAGGATTACTCAACTCAATCATTGGCTGTATCAATAGATGGTAAAACGATAATTGGCCAAAGTGATGATTTTGTCTGGAAATCAGATAAGGATAATAAAGAATTGGTGGATTTTGGCGAGAAATTTTTTCCGCCGATAGACAGTCTTAGAATTCAACGTAGCAGGATTGTTCCAGATAAAAATCTAATAATAATTAATCAAGATATACGTTCATTAGGTATAACAGGTTATAGCTATATATCAGCAAATATTTATAATTTAGATTCAGGTGAGTTGTTAAAATCCCTGCAAGGCGCTCATGGTCATTTAGCTGACTTAGCAGTGAATCCTGAGGGAACATTAGTTGGGGGTATTGTAAACGATGGATCTGCAGTAGTATGGGACGTAGAAAAAGGTAAGATTGTAAAAGAATTTAACATAAAGTCTGGATGGTTTGGCCGCCATGCAGAAAAGTCGCAGCTTATAACTGTAATGGATATATCTAATAGCTATATAGCTACTTATGGAATGAATGATGAGATAAAATTAATAAAGTCTTCAGACTTTAACGATGTTAAAAGTTGGAAAATGACATCCATGCAAGATAGTACAATAAAAGACTCGAATAATTATCATCCTACAACACAGATTTCAAGATTAAAGATTTCACCTAATGAACAGTATATAATTTTTAGAACGAATGTTGGCGGCTGGATGGGAATCATAGATATAAAATCTAATAAAATTGTTAGATTTAAAATTTCTAGTCTTAGTGGTAGCGCAGAATGGCCTTCAATATTTATTGTGAGTAACGATAGTAAGAATATCATAGTAGGAAATAGTGATGGCGTTGTGCGAATTTTTGATATCAAAAAAATAGTTGAAAATGAACCAACAGAGAAACCTGTGTTAGATTTGGCTATGGCAAAAAATTCTTTGACGCATCTTACGGCTACCTTGGGTTCTTTAGTTTCTAAATGATGAGAGAAATTCTTTAGCATAAAAAGTTGTATTGTTATAAAAGTAATTATTTAGGTATAATTAAGGTTATAACAATTTAAAAACATTTGTTTTTTAAGGATTCAATTAATGTCTCACGTATCTCGTAAAATGGGTTTTTGGTCAGTATTTGCGCTTGTAACGGGCAGTCAAATTGGTTCAGGTGTATTTATGTTACCTGCAACATTAGCACCATTTGGTTTATATAGTCTTAGTGGGTGGCTTGCTTCTGGATTGGGTGCAATTATGCTTTCGCTTGTTTTTGCACAGCTATGTTCATGGTTCCCTAAAACGGGCGGCCCTCATGTGTATGTCAAAGAAGCGTTTGGGCCAACAGCTTCATTTTTTACCGGATGGACCTATTGGATCATTTCTTGGGTGAGCACAACTGTAGTAGTTATTGGAAGTATTGGCTATCTGATGCCCCTTTTGGGAGTTAGTTCACCAACAATTAAATTGATTTTGGAGCTAGCATTACTTGTAAGCATAACCGTTTTAAATTTTAGGGGGGTTGCCGCCGCTGGCCATGTAGAACTTTTCTTAACTTTGCTCAAAGTGATTCCGCTACTCATTGTTCCTTTGCTTGCTCTTTTTTATTTTAAGATTAATAATTTTTCTGTAAGTGAAACGGTATCGCAACTGACTACATCTCAAATAGTAAGTCGGGTTACTTTGCTTACTTTATGGGGCTTTATTGGTCTTGAATCGGCAACTACTTCAGCTGGATCGGTTCAGAATCCATCAGTTACTATTCCTAAGGCGGTTGTGATAGGAACTATATCGGTCGCTTTGCTTTATCTTATAAACAGTATTGGCATTATGGGTGTTATTCCCGGAAATGAATTAATGTACTCAGTTGCTCCTTATGCCGAAGCTGTTCGTATACTATTTGGTGGTAGTTGGCATTTAATAATATCCTTGATTGCCTCCATGATTTGTATTGGGACATTAAATGCTTGGATGATGACAAGTGGTCAGATTGCACTTGGACTTGCTCAAGATGGTCTCATGCCTTCAATGTTTGCTAGAAAAAATAAGTATGATGCTCCATTTTGGGGCCTTTTGGTAAGCAGCGTGGGAATTGTGCCATTGCTGATTTTGACTGCAAATAAAAGCTTTGCTTCACAAGTTTTAACGATTATTGATTTTTCAGTAACCGCATTTCTGTTTATTTACGTAATTTGTTGTTTTTCTTTTTTCAAAATCTTATTCCAAAAACAAGAAAAATTGGTGAATAAGTTGCCTCATCTACTCTATGGAACAATCGCGCTTGCATTTTGCTGCTGGGTTATCTATGAGACATCGCTTTCCACTCTTTTAATCGCCACCTTATTTACCTTGAGTGGAATCCCCTTTTGTTTTAGATTACGCTTATATAACGACAGAGTTTTGGTTTAAGTTTTTTAGTTGTTTTTAAAAAACTAGTACGAAATTATGTCTGCTTCTGTTTATTATAAAAAAAGCGTTTGGTAAGATGTTCATCAACATTGTTATCTGATTTAGGAGATAAAATGATAAGTTTAGGATTAAAAGATGGTCAATAGCGATTAGGTGAAATGTTTTTGCGCCCAAACTTCTATTACCTGTCCTTAAGGACTCTCCTTTGGAGCATGAATCGTCGATTTTTAAGCCGATGAGGTTCAATTATTAAGGTCAAAAGCGATTTTAAGAGTAACTATAGAGTGTTCAGAAAAGGTGATAGATCTCCCGTGTAAGTAATGGTCACGAAATCTGGATGTGCTGCCCGTTGGCCTTAATTCCTGAACAATCATTCACTGATGATCTTGTTTCTTTCATAGCTCATGTTGAGAGCACTAAAGATGTTTATGAACTGAATGAGCTTCAAAAAGAAACGTTGATCCCATCTGTAGAAGTGAATGGCAAGGTTAAAGTGCATAAACTAGATAAGATTCTACCTGCACCTGGAAAGGTTTTCAGTGGTTTTTTGAAATAATATACATTCGCTCATATAATAAAAAAAATGATCGCTACCGTTCTGCAATTTTGAGCAGTAGCGATCATTTTCAGTGTAAATTTAATTAATTTTAAGAAATTTTGAGTAGTTCAACATCAAAAATCAATTTTGCATTTGGAGGAATAACTCCGCTAGCACCACGAGCGCCGTAACCTAAATTAGCAGGTATAAACAAACGGCGTTTTTCCCCAGCTTGCATGGACTTAACACCTTCATCCCAGCCCTTAATAACTTGGCCGACATCTATGATAAAGGTAAAAGGTTCATTGCGCTTGAAGCTGCTGTCAAAAGCTTCAGAATCAGGTTCCCCGTTTTTATCTAGCCATCCAGTATAATGTACCGTAACATGATTGCCTTTTTGGGGTGTTGGGCCAGTTCCTTCTCGTTCGGTGATGTATTCTAAGCCAGATGCTGTTTTAATACGTGTAGACATTTTTGCTGTTCCTTCTGGATTTAGATTTATGTTGTTTATTGCGTTTTGATCAAATGCTTGTTGATTTAAGCTGTTGTCCGGTATAAGTGTATCTTGTTGCTCCGACTCCCTTTTATCTGATTTGCCGCAATTAACCAATATAAATGGTGAAGCAATAATTAAGGAGTATGCAACTAATAATTTTTTCATGATCGGTTCCTTTTGAGATTTGAGGGGTCTCTTTGGTTCTTGTTTTTTTGAACTAATAAGAGCCTGTATTACAAATCTATTTTTGGGTAGCAAATATTCGTATATACAATAGCAAAAAAATAACATGTTTAAAATGGGTGACAAAATAGAATCGTTATTGCATTTATTATATTTTTTTTAGTAACTTTTATGAACATTTAAGATAAAATAAATCGAGATTAAAAAATTTATAAATTAATTAAACATGCTTATATAGTATTTTCAGTTATGGCAATTTACAGTAGCCACCCTTTTTAGAGCTAAAGTTCAATGACGTCGTCCGTGCATTAGGTATCCAATGCCTCTTTTATAACTTTTAAGGGTTTTTAGATTTTATAACGGAGATTATCCTTCAGCAGGCAATAGCGGAAATCTAGTCTGTCAAATCAACTTTTTTGCCCTCCAAGTTACTTGATTTTTTTATGTGAATCTTGGTACTTTAATTAAAGATTTAAAATATTTTAAATTTTTATTCTATATATTTTTTGGAGGTTATATGAAGAAGACATTATTATTAACTATGATTATGTTAAGTTCATCCTTGGCATTGGGTGCATCAGATATCTATGAAGCTATGCATAAATTTACTATGGGTGAGAAGAAACATAAACAAGAATGTTTCGATTTTAAGAAGTCTACCATGGATGAAAAACTCGATCTTATGAAAAGACAGCATAATGAATGTTATGACTTAAAGATTCGAGGTATCGAAAAGCTTAAAGCTCAAGGATTTAGTGAGCAATTATTAAAAGACTGTTTAGCTGAAAAGCTTGCTTCGTGTGAGCGTCATATGGAAGAATGGAAAAAGCTTTGTGACAATCACCATATGCGTGGTAATGATTTATACAGAAGCGCTAAAAGCATGTTAGAAGAATTTAAGCAGTCTTATCATGATGGTTCTAGTCATTATAGACCGGGTGAATCTACTTTCGCTAAATCTGAAACTTTCTTAGAAAGAGCTTTAGAAATGCTACAAGGAAAGTAAGCAATATATAACTTAATTGTTTATAAGCTGTTCAATAATTTGAGGGCCTTGGCCCTCATTTTTTTAAACTATTTAACTTGCACTTTGCTTAGGTTGATGATTCGGTTTAATTAGTTTTTTATAAGCATATCTACCTAGGAAAATTGTCAGTAATGCAGTGTAAGAAGCCACAATATTGTAGGCGGTGTCATAGCTCATTTTTAGGGGTTCTTGTACTATGCCAACTGGTACACAAGACACTATTGTAGGATAATGATACGCAGAAAATATGTTGAAGTCTGAATCTTTTGGATGAGCTTTATCAAATTTTCGAGTGCTATAATTAAAAATAGTTGCCCAGGCAAAAAATCCACTCCCCAACAAAGCGCTACCCACTTTAATCTTTTCCCAAGTGCTCAATTGTTGTGTTTGAGCAGATTTTTTTGGTTTCGCCTGGTTTTCTTGCATCGAATCTTGCATTGAAAATGTAGTTTAGCTAAAAGCTAAAATTGTTAAAAAAAGTAATTGTTTTTTCATGATTTATATTCTTTTAATATGTTTTGGTTTACTATGGTATTAAGATTATAAAATTTAAACTATATAATCAAAAGGTACTAGCTTATAGCACTTCATCAAATCTCAAGATTAAGTATAGCTTCCAGCCTATACTTTTTTGTCTTGACTTATACGTTAAAATATTTAAAGATATAAGTTATTATCTATTTTAAAACCTAGGCAAACGCCAATGAAAACCAATTTCACTCAACTTACCGTTTAGCTTTGTAGCCGTTAAGTTTTCAAAATTATGTTAACTAGAGCATCGGCTTTAAGTTAATTTTTTCTATTTAAACTATTTATATTTTTTGAATTTCACTTTGGGAAAAGCATGTCTAAATCACTATTAGAATGTATTGGCATTACTAAGAAATATGCCATTGATAACAAGCCATTTAATGCGCTTGATAATGTCTCTCTCGCTATTAATCAGGGGGAAATTATTGGGCTCTTGGGGCCAAATGGTGCCGGTAAGACTACGTTGTCTTCAGTAATAGCAACGCTCCATCCCCCAACAGCGGGAGATATTCTTTTTTCTGGTAAATCGATTTACCAGAACTTAATTAATTATCGTACCGTTTTAGGCTTTTGTCCTCAGAAGCCTAACTTTGAAAAACTTTTGACCGTTGAGGAGAACTTAAGATTTGCAGGTAGGTATTTTGGATTACGTGAACCGATAATTGATGAAAGGGTAGATAATTTACTCAAGGCGTTTAATTTGGAAAAGTATGCTCGTTCTAAGCCAGACATTCTTTCGGGAGGCTATAAACAAAGACTTTTAATTGCTAGAGCACTTGTTCATAATCCTAAATTGTTGCTGCTGGATGAACCTACGGTTGGAATGGATCCTCACGTTAGAAGAAAATTGTGGGATACTATTTTGCAGTTAAAGAGTCAGGGTATCACTATTGTGATTACCACTCATTATCTTGATGAAGCTGAAGTGCTTTCTGATAGGGTCTGTATTTTAGATAAGGGTAAAATCAAGTATTTTGATACTCCTCAAAATCTCAAAATAATCTATAGTAAAACAAATTTAGAAGATGTGTTTCTTTATTTAATGGAAGATCAACATGTTGAGTAAGGGCAAAACAATGAATGTAATAATGTACAAAGCATTCTCTTGGCTTTTGTGGAAAGATATTAGAGTGTTATACCAAGATTTAACCAATAATATTTTAGATGCTGTCATGTTGCCCGTCGGAATAACGTTTATACATGGCTACGTTTTGCCGCATCTTGGAATGCCAGAAAATTTCGGTATATTTGCTTCAATTGGTACCGTTATTGGTATGCTCATGAATAGTTGCTCTACATTTTCCAACGATCTAATGATGGATTTAGAGGGCGATAAAAGTATCTTTTATGAAATAAGTTTACCATTGCCTTATTATTTGGTTTATATAAAATATGCCCTTGGATATGCTATTAAGGCTATGTTGGTTAATATTTTAATCCTGCCAATATCCATATTACTTATGTTGGGCAAGGTGGTATTTAGTGAAATTTCTTTATTAAAATTATTTATAGCCTATATAAGTAGCTGTCTCTTTTTTGGATTCTTTTGTTTGATGGTTGCAATAAGCATAAAAAATATTGTAGACCTTGGGCGCTTTTGGATCAGATGGGGCTGGCAGCTCTATTATGTAGCTGGTTGTTTGTTTTCCTGGATGATAATGTATAAAGCTGTTCCCCTATTTGCGCTTATAAATTTGCTCAATCCAATTGTTTATCCTATTGAAGCTATGAGAGGAGCATTTTTTGGTCAAGCCGGCTATTTGCCTTTCTGGCTTTGCATAGCGGTAATTTGGCTATTTACGGCATTGTTTATGTTTTATGGGTTATCAAAATTTAAAAAAAGATTGGATTGCATTTAACAGTCATATAAACAGGCGGATGGTAAAACTGATACCACCGCGTTTTTCAAACGAGTACATTCAAGAAAAAATAATTTGTATACGCTCTCATCGAGAGCGTATATTTAGGGTTGCTACTGAAAATTATGGCAATAAATTACTCTGCCATAATTATGGGCAGGGTGGTGCTGGTTGGACCTTTCTGTTTGGTTGTGTCCATGAATCTATTAGACAGTTTGAGCACGAACTATTCCAAAATAGCAAACTTAAGAATAAAGCTATAGGCGTTGTTGGCGCTGGATGTTATGGTCTCTTAACAGCTATTCTATTGGCGCGAAAAGGTTATAAGGTACAGATAGTTGCTAAAGATACCGTAAATATTCCCTCCAACAAGGCAGCGGGATTCTTTTTTCCTCGTCATCGCAAATGTTCAAATCCAGAAGAAGTTGCCATTTTTAAAGCTATGGGTATGGAATCATATTCGGTATATTTACAGATTATTCAAAACAAGCATCCGTTCATTAAGCGGGGCCCTAAGCTCCTTCCAGCTTATTACGGATTAGATATTGATCCTGGATTTAGGCCATATATTGCAGAAGGCTTAATGGCTGAACCAGAACAAGTTATGATAGATTTTGGTAATTCTAAAATGTATCAAGCGATGGAGTATAAAGCGATTTTTATAAATTCATCAGAAATTATGAAAGAACTGTGGCGGAATGTCGATGAGCTTAGTATTAGCATTACGAAGCAAGAAATAAATAGTTTTAGCGACATGTCAGAATCAATCGTCTTTAATTGTACTGGATTAGGTGCAAAAAAACTTGTTGATGATAAACGAATTGTCCCCGTGCAGGGCCATCTAATTGCTCTTAAAAACCAACCGATAATGGATGATTTACAATATATGATAAACTTTAAAGTGACCATGACTAATGATTTAGGTGTGCAGCGTGACGAGCTTATATATTTTGCTCCCAAAGAGTCTGGTGTTTTGGGGATTACGTTTATTCGGGGCCAAGATTCATTAACTGCTAATCAACATGAATTTGATAGATTATTGCAGCGATGTAAAGATTTTTTCGGTTTAGGTAGTTTTTAAACTGCTTCCCGTTTTAGTCCAGGTAATAGTATTATCCTTATCAAAACTTGAATGAGCAATTTTATAGCCTGACTTGGGATCTTTGATAGCAAAATTTACTTTAATCGATGCGGAATAAAGATCATTATATGGGCACCAGCTTCCAAAAAGAAAATTCATCCTATGCTTCTAGAAGGATACACTATTACTTTAGTATGTTGATCGATGGATAAACGCTGTTGTATTAATTCATTAAGGCGACTTTTTAACTCTTTAGATTTGGAATAATAATAACGAGATTCCAAGGGAATCAGGAGTACGCTATTTTCTAATTGTAGATCAGTAGCACCATTATTGCGTACTATCCTTATATGGTCAAGCCGATTTCTTTTTTTAAGAATTTTAGCTTGAGCACGCTTTTCTGGTTTTTTCGATTTTTCAAGTTTCGCTATTTTAGCAATCCTTTTTTTATCAATAAATTCTTTCATTTTGTTTAAAAGCATTTCGGTTGGTTTCTGGGAGATATGCTTTTGCTTTGCAACTGAAGTTGTTATTTCATGAAGCAATACATAAAAAATATAATGATTTAAGTTTTTATGAGATACTTTCCACTTTATCATTTCTTACTTCAGCCTCATGCACTTATGCATTATTGAAGCAAATCCATACAATATATTCCAAGCCGTGGTATGTTCGCTGGGGAATTACTTTTCTCTCGGGACAGATTGCCATCTTTTTAACCTGTCTTAAGTTCCAAAAATTTACGGAGCGGCGTGCTGATATTGAGGGATGTTATGCTTCGGGATGCTATATTTGTGTTAGAAATCTAGCATTAGCTAGAAAAAGGCTGTTTGAAGAAGAATATAATCCGTTAAAAAATAACGGATACTTGTTTTATGATGAGCTTGAAAAAATAGCTCAAGAATTGGAACAAGAAGCAAAAATTTGTGAGTATCATAAAACAATTAAAATTGTACCATTCAAAAGCTAAAGATTCATTTTGGCTTCTGAGTTTTTATTAGGTATACGGCAATGTGCATGAAAAAAAATATCAAAGTTATACTTTTGCATGGAAATGGGGGATGCACACCAACTGATAATTGGTTTCCGTATTGCAAAGCCGAGCTAGAAAAGATAGGACTTTCGGTTATTGCGCGTCAATTTCCCGATGCTTATTTCGCAAGAGCAGAGTATTGGCTTTCTTTTCTTAAAGAAGAGCTTAAAGCTGACAAAGATACAATTTTAATTGGTCATTCATCGGGGGCTCTTGCAGCAATGCGATTTGCTGAAACCAATCAATTGCTCGGCTCCGTTTTAGTTGCAGCCATGCATACTGACTTAAGTATAGAGACTGAAGCTCTTAGTGGTTATTATGATAAGCCATGGCAATGGCAAGCAATCAAAGATAATCAACAATGGATTATCCAATTTGCTTCAAAAGATGATCCTTGGATTCCGATTAAAGAACCAAGATTTGTGCAAGAGCAACTTAATGCCGAATATTATGAATTTATCGATCAGGGGCATTTTGGCGGCGACTATTACAAACCAACTTTTCCTGAATTAGTTGATGCAGTTAAGAATAAATTATGTAAAAAAACTGTTTTTTGAACTTTGGTTTTTCTCAAAACTTTTCTGGGGAAAGATTATTTCGCATTATCTAAAAATAAATTTCTCTTAATTAGCTAGCAATTCAGAATCGACTATCAAAAAATCTCGTTCACTATCTACTACGGCCTCGACGAATATGCCAAACATTTTTTGTTGACATCTCTTTGAACTCATCGATCCAAATTTTAGTATCTATAATTTGCATAAATATGGCTTATTGAATCTCGGCGGCTTAAAAGCCACCGATTCTTGCTTTATCTGGCAGACCAATGTCATTTCCATCCACAAGCTTTAATACTGACATCTTTCATTATTTTATCATTTAAGC
>Ga0105046_10004458_pt1 | contig 22269 bp, 15 predicted proteins | sample MAT03_FD_78385 | JGI IMG/M metagenome (GOLD analysis project Ga0105046, IMG submission 78385) | Freshwater microbial communities from Lake Fryxell liftoff mats and glacier meltwater in Antarctica - MAT-03 (megahit assembly) | ecosystem: Environmental > Aquatic > Freshwater > Ice > Liftoff...
AACGACTTGGCCTTTCAAACTGTCAAGTGCGTGGTTTGTTTTGTCCGGAGCCACATAGCGAAAAGCTGGCGCAGCTTGACCCACCTGTGGAATGACACCGTTCAATTTAGGCAATGGCATAATGGATCGTTCAGTTCGAAGTTGGTACGTGTCATGACCGCCCGCCGGACAGGCATTGAGAACGCCCAATTCACTGCTCGTTCATGGCCTTTGGTATCGCCTCCTCATAGACCGTTCGAGCTTCCTCGATATTCCCGAAAGGCATGTCGTCCACCATCAACTTGCCTTGGGTGACGTGACCGAGCAGAACACAAGGCACCTTGGTGGCTTGCATCAGATCCAGGAAGTCGATCTCCTCATCCTCATTCACCGTGACCACTGCACGGCCTTGGCTTTCACCGAACAGGTACGCATCGGGTCTGATCTCGCTGTCGGTAATGATGTCGAAGCCCAGACCACGCGGCAAACCCATTTCGACCATGGTGGTGAACAGTCCGCCTTCACTGATATCATGTGCTGCATTGATCAATCCCTTTCGGATCAGGATCAGCAGCATGATGTGGAGCTTTCGTTCCTCTTCCATATCGAAGTGGGGAGCGGGAGAAAGTTCGATCTTGTGGTGACGGACGAGGTATTCACTGCTCGCAATGTCCTCTTTGGACACGCCGATCAAGAAGATCAGGTCTCCCTTGTATTTGAAGTCAAGCGTCATCCGTTTGGTAATATCCTTCACCACGCCCACCATACCGATGGTCGGTGTCGGGAACACCGGTGTGGTACCCTTCTCCGAAACGGATTGGTTGTAGAAACTGACGTTGCCACCGGTAACGGGTGTCTCCATGGCCCTGCATGCATCTCCCAAGCCTCGTATCGCTTCGCTGAACTGCCAATACACCTCTGGATCATAGGGATTTCCGAAGTTCAGACAGTTGGTAACCCCACAGGGTTCGCCGCCCGTGCAAGCAATGTTGCGTGCGGCCTCACCCACGGCGATCATGGTTCCCACGTAAGGATCGGTAAGAACATAACGGCTGTTACAATCAACGGTCATAACAAGCCCTTTTCCCGTTTCCTTCACCAACACCATACCTGCATCACTGGGTGCATTGGTGCTCATGTTGTTCGTGCGCACCATGGTATCGTACTGCTCGCTCACCCATCGCTTACTGGCAATGTTGGGGCTTGCCAAAAGCTCGTAGGCGACCGCTTTCAGGTCGTCCGGTTCGGGGACCTTCTTGATGTTGAACTTCTTGCTCGCCTTGAAATACGCCGGCTCCTTCACCTCGCGGGTATATACGGGCGCACCGCCACCGAGCACAAGGCTCTTTGCAGGCACCTCGGCTACCAATTCACCACCTTGGAAATAGCGGAGCGTATCGCCTTTGGTCACGGTACCGATCTCCACACAATTCAGGTCCCACTTGTCGAAGATCTTCTTCACCTCTTTCTCACGTCCTTTCTTCACGACCACGAGCATACGCTCTTGGCTTTCGCTCAGGAGGATCTCCCAAGCCCGCATTCCTTCTTGTCGGGTTGGCACCTTGTCCAGGTCAATGTCCATACCGGCACCGCCCTTCGCACTCATTTCGCTGGTACTGCAGGTGATCCCGGCCGCTCCCATATCCTGCATACCGATGATCGCATCGGTCTGAGCAAGTTCCAAGGATGCCTCCATGAGCAATTTTTCCATGAACGGGTCGCCGACTTGCACTGCAGGCAGGTCATCCATGCTGGTCTCGGTAATGTCCTTGCTCGCGAATGATGCACCGTGAATGCCATCCTTACCTGTGGCACTGCCTACGATATAGACCGGATTGCCCACGCCGTGGCTTGTAGCGCTGATCACGCGATCAGTGCGCACGATACCCACGCTCATGGCATTCACCAAGGGGTTCGCGGTGTAGCAGGGGTCGAAGTACACTTCACCACCAAGCACGGGTACCCCGAATGCATTTCCGTAATCGCCGATGCCCTTCACCACGCCGCGCATGTGCCACCGGCTGCTCTTCTCCTTGGTGATATCGCCAAAGCGCAAACTGTTCAGTTGCGCGATCGGACGGGCACCCATGGTGAAGATGTCGCGATTGATCCCACCAACGCCGGTTGCGGCACCTTGGTAGGGCTCAATGGCACTTGGGTGGTTATGGCTCTCGATCTTGAAGGCGCACGCCCATCCGTCGCCGATATCCACAAGACCTGCATTCTCCTCCCCTGCTTCGGCCAATAGTTTGGGGCCTGTTCGCGGTAGGGTCTTCAAAAGTTTGATGGAATTCTTGTAGGAGCAATGCTCGCTCCACATGGCGCTGAAGATGCTCAGCTCATTGAAATTCGGCGCTCGCCCCAATACCTTTTCGATCTGGGCGAACTCTTCCGGAAGCAAGCCGAGTTTCGTTGCGATCTCTACACCTGCCGGAGCTTTGTCGGGGTTGGTCGTAGTGGCTTTCTTCGGTTTTCGGGAGGATGTGGTCGTGCTCATTCGTGCGGGCAAAGGTAGCCTTGTGACCGAAGTGTTCCCTAGTGTATTTTGTGGCCCAAGAGGAACTTGGATGCTCGAGGAGGGTGCCACTTGGGGGAGCTCGCTATGCCAAAATACGCAATTACATCACTCCATCCGTCCGGCTGTCAGGACCTCGTTGTACATATGTTCCGTTACCGCTCTTCCGTCATGGAAAAAGTGGACCTCACCGTATGAATGGACCACTTTTCGCAGTTCAACACATCCGTCCAGAGCAGGCACGCGATCGATCACGATCACTTTATTGGGCTGGCACTCGAACAGGTGGGTTCCGCATTCGCCCGATGTAGTTGACGGCGTGTGAATGGCGCGCGTACTGGCCACCACTGCGCGCTGCTTGGCGATCGGGCGGTGTTGCGATATGGAAAGCGAACGTACTGGAACTGATGTGGGGAATTCGACCTTTCCGGACCGTGCGTCATTGGCGTCGGTACTTTCCGGGATCGCGATCGCATTTATGGCAGGTCCGCTGTTCAATTCGGCATAAGGCACAACAGTCGCTATTGTCCTTGGATGGAGTGCGGCGGTCGGGATCGGGTTCATTCTATCCGGGGCCGCTTCAAGGACCTGGTCCGAAACGGACAACAGGCGCTGCGCCGCGGTACCGAGCTCAGCTCCTGGATGCGACAACGCGCGTTCATTCATCCGGACTTGCATTTGCACCATGCTGGTTGCATTCATGATGCGCGAATAGTCGGTGGTGTAAGCGAAATCCTCCTGCGCTGTATCAAAGTAGACCAATCCGACCGGTTGGGCATAGGTGAACGACCTTTCGCCAGGTTGTAACTTCTCGAGCGTGATCTCGAACGGGAATTCAAAGTCCCAAGACTCAAGCAGTACAGGAATGCGGCAGTCGAAGAATACCTCTTTCGTTATACAATCCGGATGCTCCGCACGGATCAAGTAACTGGCCTGCAGTCCTAATTCCAACTCGAAGCGATTGGAGGACATGGGTATCTCGTATGGCTCGCCGAATTGCGGAAGGATGGTTATCCGCGTCCCTTCCCATCCTGCACCCTTGACCTTTATCAAGGCCTCCGCAACAAGAACCTCTGCACTCAAAGGCTTTACCACCAAGGTCAGGAGCAACATCAATAGGGTCGTGCGAACGCAATACATGGTCAGGAGCCTTCTTGCGTATCAGGCAAAGGACACGCCGTGCCCTTTCGATCTCATCGTTCTGCACCGAAATAGCCCATCATATCCTGTGGTACAAGAACTTACACGGTCCCAATAGACCAACCGTGTAGGATCCGGCGAACGTCAGTCAACCAACAATGTGGATATTGAACCACACTTATCCCAGATCAAGCCGAATCCATGCACCCCAATTCCCCGTTCGTCGAAATACAGGATCATGCACTTGGGCCAAGGAACGTTCGGCCTGAAAGGGTGGCAAGAATGTGCGAAATCTCGACCTTATCCAAGGTATCAAAGCGCATGAAAAGTCAACAACGATAGACATTTCGGGGGCCTTTGCGATAGACGGGACCAATTGGGATATGGATACCCACGAGTCGGTTAATTCAATGCTCATGTACAGCGTGTTCAAGGTGTGGCACACGATCTTCAAAGGCTATATCAGAATACCTTGAAAATGAAAACGCGCACGACACTCCTCATTCTTGCCATTGGGTTCCTAACTGTTACCTGTAGTGCAGTTCCAATGAATGCCGAAAGGTCACGGTCCAATGGGTCCTCACTTTTGGAAAGCTTCACAGAAGGTCGTGCATCACTGACCCGCGCAGCAGCAGAGCGCGGTCTCATAGTCAACATAATACCAAATGCGAATGGCCTTTATGAGGTCATTGTGAAGTCCAACATCGGTCTTACATTACTGAAAGGCCAATATGTGAACGGCGAGTTATCCGTGCCCCATGGTGAATTCACCTATTACCATCCCAATGGAAGGCTCGAATGCAAAGGACGCTACGACCACGGTGTGAAAAGTGGCAGGTGGGTGCGTTATGATCTTTCGGGAAATGAACTAGCAGTGAGAGAGTATACCGGCATGAACGCAGAACAACTGCAGGAAGCTGCCGGGATCTTTTCTGTTGCCTACACCAAATAGACGAACTGTTGTACGAGAACACCCCAAGACCAAAGAGCCGACCAAGGTTCCAGTCCGAGAGATAGTTGGGGAAAGAGCGGTTCCGTGACAGGACTGCTCAGGAGACAGTAGACATGAATAGTGAGGTTGCCCTCGCTTCCCTGAGGCATCCCAAACCGCCGACCTACCGTCTACATTGCGATCCGAATGACCGGTTTCCTATTGGCGTTGGGCTATACTGCACTGCTGCTGCACTTCATGCGGCGGGTAAGGTTCTTCAACGCAGCACCGGGACTGTCCTTTCGGTGGTTAACAATGATCTTCTTGCTGAAGATCGCGGCGGGTACGGCATTGTGGGCGATCTACACCTACGTGTACCCGGACCGTCTTACGGCAGATGTGTTCAAGTATTTTGATGACAGTGCCCACATGTACAAGGCGTTATCGACCGAGCCGGCCGATTATTTCAGGATGGTATTCGGTATCGGGAACGACACGGAGGGATTCTGGTGGAAGTACTACAAGAACATGAACAATTGGGAGCGTGCTTTTGAGAGCAACCTCTACAATGATTCACACACGATCATCCGGTTCAATGCCGTGGTGCGTTTGTTCAGTTTTGGCGAGTTCCACGTACACACTGTTATAGCTGCCTTCCTTGCATTGACGGGCCTTTTGGGCATTTATCGTGCCTTTGTGGCCTCATTGGTCGGTCTGGATCGAGTGTTGATGGCCGTGGTCTTCTTATTGCCATCCGTGTTGTTCTGGGCCAGTGGAGTGATCAAGGAAAGCTTGTTGTTCTTCGGCTTGGGCCTTTTGGTTTATCAGGTCACCAATTTCCTCTTAGGCCGCTGGCGTTGGTGGGATCCATTGCTGTTGCTCTTTACCGTGGCCATGTTGTTCTTCTTGAAGTTCTACGTGTTGCTGAGCTTGATCCCGGCGATGGTCCTCTTGGCTTGGGCACGTAGCTCGGCCCGTCCCGCTTTCTGGTTGAAGTCCATCCTTGTTTACGGGATCTTCATCCTGATCGGATTGAACCTCCACCATGTTCTACCGGGCTGGGATATTTTAGGGATCCTGACCATGAAGCAACGGGATTTCGTGGGTCTGGCACTATTGATGAATTCCGGCAGTTTTGTGATGCCGACGCTCCTCCTGCCGGATGTTTGGCTCTTCGTTACGCAGGCGCCGTATGCCTTGTACATCGCTTTGGCTGGTCCACTGGCCCATGGGGGCGGCGGGGCATTGGGGTTGATCGCCGCAACGGAGAATGCCGGATTCCTTTTATTCTTGTTGGGTTGCTTCATGTTCCATAAACCGTGGCGAGAAGTGGATCAAGCGTTGTACTTTTCAATGCTGTTCTATGTGCTCCTGTTGGCGTTGATCATTGGCTACACCACACCGGTCATGGGCGCCGTGGTGCGTTACCGAACCCCCTTGTTGCCCTTCCTTTTGATAGCCGGGCTGCTTCTCTTGGACAAGCATCGGATCATCAATAAGTGGCCTTGGATACGACCTTTGCTCTCCGCATGAGAACGAAAACGACCTTAATTCTGTGCAGCCTTTTGTTCGTGGGCTGCTACCATTCCCAGGAAGCCGACATGGTGGTCCATAACGCGATCATCCATTCCTTGGACGGTAACGGCACCACCTACCAAGCCATGGCGATCCGCGACGGGCGCATTGTTGAGCTGGGTCCTGAACGCCAGATCTTGAACCGCTATGCGACGGACAATAAATTCGATGCTGCTGGCCAAGTGGTCTATCCCGGATTCATCGACGGGCATTGCCATTTCCTGGGGTACGGGCTGAATAAGCAGAAACTCGACCTGCAAGGCACAACGAGTTGGGAAGAAGTTTTGGAACGCACCAAAGCCTTTGCCAATGCACATCCCGACACGGAATGGTTGATCGGTCGTGGTTGGGACCAGAACGATTGGAAGTTGAAGGAATACCCGAACAATGCGGCGTTGAACACACTTTTCCCTGATCGTCCGGTGCTTTTGCAACGTGTTGATGGCCATGCGGCGGTGGTCAACCAAAAGGCCTTGGTCCAAGTTGGGATGGATCCGGACCAAGCGATAGAAGGTGGATTGATGATGAAGGTCGATGGCAAACCAACAGGGCTATTGGTGGACAACGCGGTGAGTGTATTCCAACACATCTTCGTTCAAGCCGATGAGAAAACGAAACGCACCGCCCTGCTGCGCGCTCAAGAAGATTGCTTCGCCGTGGGCCTAACGATGGTCTGCGACGCGGGACTGGATGTTGGCAGTATCGAATTGATCCAGAAGATGCAGGCTGAAGGCGCTTTGAAAATGCGTGTCTATGCCATGGTCGCGGATGCCAAGGAAAATTTGGAACATTTCGAGAAGACCGGCCCCATACAAGAGGACCGTTTGGTCGTACGCAGTGTGAAGGTATACGGTGATGGCGCATTGGGTTCCCGCGGTGCCCTTCTAAAAGCACCTTACAGCGACCAACACGATCATTATGGTCTGCAACTTTCTTCGCGTGAACACTTTTTGCAGATCGCGGATTGGTGTAATGACCACGATTTCCAAATGAACACCCATTGCATTGGAGATTCTGCCAATGCATTGTTGTTGGGTGTTTACGGCGAAGTGTTGAAAGGCACGAATGACAAGCGGTGGCGGATCGAACATGCGCAAGTCCTGGATCCAAAGGATATGCCACTTTTCGGCACATACAGCATCATCCCCAGCGTGCAACCCACGCATGCCACCAGTGATGGACCATGGGCCGAGGAGCGCGTGGGTCCGGAGCGCATCAAACATGCATACGCTTACGATGAACTCTTGAAGACCATGGGCTTGCTGGCCTTGGGCACCGATTTCCCGGTGGAAGGAATTGACCCGTTGCAAACCTTCCGATCAGCGGTCTTCAGGATGGATACCGATGGCAAACCTGTTGGAGGCTACCACCCTGAACATGCGTTGACTGCAGCCCAAGCGTTGAATGGCATGACGATCTGGAACGCCATTGCGAGTTTCACCGAGAATGATCTAGGCACCTTGGAAGCCGGCAAGAAGGCCGACTTCGTCGTATTGGATCGCGACCTGTTGAAGGTGGATGCGGAACATGCGATGAAGGCCCGGGTAAAGGCGACGTTTGTTGGTGGGGAGAAGGTGTTTTGAACACTTTGCTGGTCAAGTGTCAACCCAGCTCCTTCAACGTGCGTTCTATCTGCAGCCAATGCCGCTCTTGGTGGGCGATCGGGAAAGCGAATGCATCACCGGCCTTGAAGCGAAGGATCGGCCCAAGGGTACTTGTGATCTTTTCACCTTCGATGCCTTTCACTTTTGCTTCGGATAGCAATTGAAGCATCCCTCTTAGCATCTCTTGGAACTCGTCCAATGCGGACCAGCCCTTGGTGGTTGCAGTGCGTGGTTCGAACATGCCCATGGTCTTCATGCGCCAAGAGATCGTACCATCGGTTCCCGGCTGCATAGCCTTGGTACTTAAAGCACCGAGCCGCCCCGGTGAGTAGGTCGAAGAGAAGCGGAGCTTGTTCTCCGGTCTTGCGTACAAGGCGCTCAAGCCACGGTAATAGACACCACTGCTCAGGTTCATGTGCTCGACGATCTCCATTACGCTCCAGCGCTTTGGGGCAGGCCGTCGTTGAAGGCGTTCCAAGGTTTGGTTCCGCAGCGCTTCGGACCTTGCCAATTGGCGTTCCACCGTTGTCACAAGGACATCGATAAATGCAAGTGTATCCATCGCTGCAAACGTATCGCCATGGCTTGCGAAATGACGTTGATCTGGATCAAGAACGGATCAGACCTTGGCTCGCAGCCTACTGAAGGTTTCCGGGGTCATTCGCAGATAGGAGGCAATGTCCTTCTGCGGTACCAATTGCAACAAATGGGGACTGCGCTGGACCAGTTTCCGGTAGCGTTCCTCGGCGCTCAGGGCGGTCTGCTCAATCTCCCGTGTGGCCCTTCCCACCAGCAATTCCTCTAGGATCAAGCGCCCGAAACGGTCCATGGCCGGCACCGCATCGTACAAGGCAAGTAGGTCCTCGTGACCAATACCGACCAGCTCAGAGTCTGTGATCGCCTGCACATTCAAACGCCCAGGCTTTTGTTGAAGGAAGGACTCAAAATCACCGGACCAACTATGGTCGTAAGAGAACCCAAGGCATATCGAATTGCCTTCATGTTCGAAGAACAAGCGTTGCACACCGCTGCGCACGATGTAGAAGGAATGCTCCACTTCACCGGCCCTTGAAATGAAACTGCCCTTTGGAAAGGACCGATCCTTCCAACAACCTCGGATCCGCTCCCACTCCCGATCCTTCAACGGCACATATCGTTCAATGGTGGAACGTACCAGGTCCATTCAACGGTCTAGGGCAATTTCACGAAATGTGCGGTCCACCTCGTGTTGTTCTGATGTACGCGAACAGCATATGTACCCGCTGCAAGGTCCGCGATGTCCAACACCACTTTGCCGATCCCATTTTGGCTTTGCCTGCGCACCACCTTTCCATCCATTCCGATCAAAGCAATGGAGAACGGACCGGTTGCATTTCCTGGCAATTCCAATGTCAGTTGATCTTTCGCCGGGTTGGGCCAAAGGGCGAATTGCGCATCGTTGTGCTCTTCAACAGCGACGAACAGCACCTGTTCCGCTTCGCTCATGCTGGTGCAACCATTGGTGGCGATGAATTCGACCGTGTAGATACCTGTACCTGGGGCATCGAGGACCTGTGCGGTCTCGCCGTCCATTATCTCCCCATCGCGGTACCATTGGTAGGTAGGCCCCACCGAACTGGTAAGTTGTGGACCCACAGCTGTGATCACGGGCACCGGTGGTGTGGGCAGCATGATGAACGCCAATGTATCGCTGTAACCAATGCACCCTGCCGGGGTTTCAAGCAGGCCGAACACTGTTTCCGACGCACTGATCTGCTTGGGCCGGACGGACGAAGCATCATTCCATTCCACCGAACTGAATCGCTCCGGCGCATCCACTTCCACCGTAGTGCCTTCGCAGAACGTGATGGTCTCCGTGATCAGGGCGGCTTTGTTCAGCACGGTTTTGAAGGCATCGAGCTTGCCCGCACCCCACCGGTTGTCCGGCAGCTGCGCCGGTGTGAACTCGTCGGCGTAGGCATTCTCGGTAATGGATTTCAGTATTTCCTGTGCGGAAGCGGTGGGGCAACGTTGCAAAAAGAGCGCAGCCGTGCCTGCCACCACCGGTGAAGCGATCGACGTACCTCCCTGTCGAATGTGCATGCCACCCGGATCCACTTTGTATCCATTTGCAAAAGTGATAAGGTCCAGAATGGCCTGCACCGGTGCGGCGGTGAAGGTGATATCACCTGAAGCGGCAATGTCCGGTTTCTGCCGCAGGTCACGCGTGGGGCCCTTGCTACTGTTGTTCGCGATATCGCGCTCTATGCCGGGTACGGTTTCGACGTTCCCTGCATAGTTCACGTAGGATACCTCGTTGTTGTAATTCGCCACAGTGATCACGTTCGACAAACAAGCCCAGGAATCGACCATGTGCTGATCATTGTCGGGCAACACATAATTCACGATCGGTGGAAAAACATCGGCGGTGGGGATGGCGGTGATCATGGCCGATACGGCGGAATTGGAATTTCCCCAAAGGTCGAAGTTCCCACTGCCTGTGGACATGAACCTGAAGTAACCGGTTGAATCAGGGTCCACCATCACCACTTGCAATTGGATCTGATCACCGCGTTCAGCTGCGTAATACTGGACAACACCCAATCGGTTCCCCGAATTGCTGAACAGTGTATCCACCACGTTCTGGCCGATGATCTCATCAATGGTATGGAACGTTGAATTCCCGCGGAATTGAAAAATTGGTAGGGTTTGGTCATAACCCAAGGCGAAGTGGACCTCATCGAAATCCACGGCATCGGCCCACAGTTCGATCACAACAGCCGTATCGCCCACCACGCTGTTGGTATGCTTCGTGAACCATGTAAAGGTCGTATCGATCCCAACATCCGTATGCAAGTGGTAGGCGGGCCAAAGATTGAAATTGCCCGCAGCGGCCACCATTACACGCCCCCCTTGTTCATTCAACATTTGCTCAATGAACAATGCTGCGGCATCCTTCCCGTCATGCGAACCCATGATACTGCCTAAACTCGCGTTGACCACAGCGGGCATACCAACTGCTTCAGCCTCTCGGATGATATACTCCACCCCATCGGCTATAGTGGCAGGCCAGTTGGGTGCTCCGAGCCGGGAGGCAACGACAATTATCTCAGACTCTGGAGCAACGCCTTTATGCCTTCCGTTCGCCAACCCGTTCCCGGACCCGGTACCGATCACTGTGGTCCCATGTCCATAAGCGTTGCTAGCAGGTTCCACAGGCACGAAACCACCAGCATCCAACTGCTGTTGCGTGTATTCCACTCCGTATCCGAATGGCGCAGGTGATTGTCCGTTGGGCCCTGGGACCTGGTCCCAGTACTTCGTAACACGGCTATTGTCGTCGGCTGTTCGAAAGTCCGGGTGGAAAATATCGAGTCCGGAATCAATGTACCCCATTACCACACCGGTCCCATCATACCCTTGTGGAAGTGGTGCCAGCCCTTGCTGCACTTGGTCCACGCGGTTCTTCACGCGCATGGAATCGTTCAACAGCATGCCCTGGTGAAGAGTGAATTCGAAATGGTGTACAGCATTCGACTGGGCCAACTCGGCGACCTTATCGACGGGTACGCGGGCGCTAACCAGTCTTGGCAAGGTCCGTTTTACGATACCACCGACCGCCTTCACAGCAGCACCAACGGCCTCATCATTCCCATGGATGAAGAGGTCCACTTGATCACCGGGTTGGTGCGACCGCGCCAAGAACGTGCGAAGATGGAAGTCCATTTTTTGCACATACTGGGCCTGTATTTGGATGCACGGGAGAGCGAACAGTAGCAGTGAAAGGGTATACAACTTCTTCATGGGATCAAAAGTAAGTGGGTTCAACCGCCCTTCATGTCATCGAACTGTGGCAAACGTGGCAAGAAATCAACTGTACTGCGTTCGTGGTCCACACTACAACAAAAGTGCTTCAGACCGTTGGTGACCATTAGATACCGCACCTTGAAAACCGAATTGTAGCGTGCGGCTTGTTCAAAGGTACGCGTACCGATCCGTACTGCGGGCGCTTTGCATTCGATCAGTGCGACTGGCTTGCCTTCATTGCCAAAGACCACGATATCCGCCCGTTTGGCCAAGCCGTTCAATTGCAAGGGGATCTCTACGCCAAGGATCGAGATAGGGCATGCGAGATCCACCAGCAGGTAGTTGATCACATGCTGTCGCACCCACTCCTCCGGAGTAAGAGCCACCCATTTACGGCGCACCGGATCGAAGACCAGCATACCTCGATCCGCATGCTTAGTTTTGACACCATGGTCGGGCAGGTCCAATACCTGCGTTCCCGGCTTGTTCATTCCCTACAAAAGTGCGAACCAAAGAAGAAATAGTAAGCAACTGGCTGCCACGTTATACGGGCTTGGCCCTGGATGCCTTCAAGCCGCACATCCTTTTGACCAACTTCGACAACTACCTGGACATATTCTGTGAGCAGACCGGTGGGACCGTCCTTGTGCAGGACAAGGCCATGAAAGTTGCCGTTGCGGAGGACATGATCATGATCAACTTCGGCATGGGCAGCGCGAACGCCGCCACGATGATGGACCTGTTGAGCGCCATCAAGCCGGAGGCGGTATTGTTCTTGGGCAAGTGCGGTGGTCTGAAGAAGAAGAACCTGTTGGGCGATCTGGTGTTGCCCATTGCCGCCATTCGTGGTGAAGGGACCAGCGATGACTACTTCCCTCCGGAAGTACCCGCATTGCCAAGCTTCATGATCCAGCGTGCAGTGAGCGGTGCGGTGCGCGACCGGGAATTGGACTATTGGACCGGAACCGTTTACACCACCAACCGCAGGGTGTGGGAGCATGATGATAAATTCAAGGATCGTTTAAGGACCATCCGTGCCATGGCGATCGATATGGAAACGGCGACCTTGTTCATGACCGGCTTCGCCAACGAAATTCCAACGGGCGCGCTGCTCTTGGTAAGTGACCAGCCGATGGTGAGCGAAGGTGTAAAGACCAGCGCCAGCGATGCAAAAGTGACCGGCACGTTCGTTGAAACCCATGTACAATTGGGCATTGATGCCTTGCGCGAGATCATCAACGAAGGGCGCTCTGTTAAACATCTACGCTTCGAATAGAAGAATAAAGGCCGATGAGCACCTTGGAGGATTACAAGCGCATCATGGCCGATCTGCGCAGCGGCAAGTTCAAACCGGTGTACATGTTGCATGGGGAAGAAGGCTTCTTCATAGATCGGATCGCCTTGGAGATCGAGCGCACGGCCTTGGCGGAGGAGGAGCGCGACTTCAACCAGACCGTGCTGTATGGCCGGGACTCCGATCCGGATATGGTAAAGGATACCTGCTTGCGTTACCCGATGATGGCAGAACGCCAAGTGGTGATCGTGCGCGAAATGCAATCGTGGCGGATCGATCAATTGGAGAAATTGGAGCCGTACCTGAAAAAGCCAACCCCGACCACAGTGCTGGTGATGTGCTACAAACACAAGAAGGTGGATGGACGGAAGAGCGTATTGAAGACGATCCAGAAAGGTGGCGGCCAGGTCTTCACCAGCGATAAGATCCGCGAGGAGAAATTGCCGGATCTCTTCATCAGCTTCGCCAAACGGCAGAAACGGAAACTGGGGAACGCGGAGGCCGCTCTATTGGCCACCCATTTGGGAAGCGACCTTTCCAAGGCCATGAAGGAAGTGGAGAAAGTGTGCTTGGTGACCGAGGAAGGTGGCGCGATCACAAGCGACATCATCCAGCGATACGTTGGCATAAGCAAGGACTACAACATCTTTGAGCTTCAGAACGCCATTGGCAACCGCGATGCTTTGAAGGCACAGCGCATCGCGGACCATTTTGCAGCGGACCCGAAGGACAATCCGTTCGTGCTCACCCTTGGATTCTTGAACACCTATTTCGCCAAGCTGGCATTGGTCCATTCGGCCAAGGGAAAGAGCAATACCGAGATCGCAGGTGTGTTAAAGGTGAGCCCCTATTTCGTGCGGGACTATGTGGCCCATGCACAGAACTATTCCCTTGGCAAAGTGGTGGAGGTGCAACGGCACTTGCGACAGTTCGACCTACGTAGTAAAGGACTTGGTGGAGACGGAAGCGACCAGGGCGAACTTTTGCGGGAGCTGGTGGCGAAGGTGATGGCTTGAATTCCCGATCATCGGGCTGACCGGACCATTGACCGGCCGAGAACTTGGGCCGAAGCGTTCTCCCGGTGCGATTGGATCCAGCAACGTTCAGTTGATCTTCATTATCGGTCCTTGCCGAACGGTAAGGTCCTTTACCTTAGCCGCCCTTTTTGACCAACCAGATCCCTCTCAACGTGTTCAAGCGCTTCCTTTTTCTCATTGCCCTCTTGCCTTTATTCGCTTCCGCACAAACGGGCACCGTGCGTGGTTTCGTGTACGATAAGGCTACTGGCGAGCCGATCATCTTCACCAACGTCATCCTAAAGGGCACAACCATCGGGTCGGCAACGGACGTGAACGGATACTACTCGATCAGCAAGGTGGCACCCGGACGTTACACCTTGGAAGTGACCTACCTGGGTTATGATACCGCCCAGAAGTCGGTCGATTTGGTGAGCAACGGTATCATCACCGAAAAACTGTTCATCGGCAAGAGCGCGATAGAGATGAAGGAATTTGAGGTCCGGGGCGACAAGCAGGAACTGCAAACACAGGTCCACATGGGTGTTACCAAGCTTACCCCACGGATCATAGAGCGCATGCCTTCCGTTGGTGGTGAGGCGGACCTTGCGCAGTATCTACAAGTTGTACCGGGTGTGATCTTCACCGGGGACCAAGGCGGCCAATTGTACATCCGTGGTGGGTCCCCGATCATGAACAAGACCATGATCGACGGCATGGTCATCTACAATCCGTTCCACAGCATTGGTCTCTTCAGTGTGTTCGACAACGACATCATTCGCAATGCGGACATCTATACGGCGGGCTTCAATGCGGAACATGGGGGGCGCGTAAGCTCCATCATGGACATCACCACACGGGATGGGAACAAGAAGCGTTTCAGTGGGAAGGTCGCGGCAAGCACCTTCACCGCGAAGGCTCTTTTGGAAGGACCCATCATGAAACAGAAGACACCGGGTGGCGGGTCCAGCTCCTTTCTCCTGAACTTCAGGCACAGTTACTTGGACCAGAGCAGCAAGGTATTCTACAAGGATGTTCGGGAGGGCGGGTTACCCTTCCAATTCACGGACGTTTTCGGAAAGGTCAGCTTCAATGGTGCCACCGGAAGCAAATTCAACCTGTTCGGGTTCAATTTCAACGATGGCGTTCGCTACCAAGGTATAAGCGACCTGGGCTGGAACAATTGGGGCGCGGGCACCAACTTCGTTCTGGTCCCATCCGGATCTGCCGTATTGATCGATGGCACCTTCTCTGCGAGCAACTACAAGATCTCGTTGAAGGAAGGTGATCTTGCCCCCCGTACCAGCGAGATCGCAGGCTTCAACGGCGCGTTGAACTTCAAGGTGTTCAATGGCCAGGATGAGCTGCGATACGGGCTGGAATTGCTGGGCTTCAGGACCAATTTCAAATTCTTCAACAGTACCGGGAGCAAATACGAACAGGAGCAGAACACCTCGGAATTCGCAGCCTATTTCTCCTACAAGAAAGTGCTGAACAAAGTGATCATTGAACCCGGATTCCGATTGCACTACTACGCATCGTTGTCAGTGGCGAATCCGGAGCCACGGTTGGGGTTCAAGTGGAACATCTCGGATAATTTCCGGTTCAAACTGGCGGCAGGCAGGTACAGCCAAAACTTGGTGGCCGCCAATAGCGACCGCGATGTGGTCAACTTGTTCTATGGTTTCCTTTCGGCGCCGGACAATCTACCGAAGACCTATACCACGCCCGATGGAAAAATACGTGATGTGAAGAACCCTTTGCAACGTGCCAACCACTATGTGGCTGGTGTGGAATTCGACCTCACCAGTAATTTGACTGCGAATTTTGAGGTCTATTTGAAGGACTTCCGGCAGATCACGAACCTGAACAATAACAAGATCTTCAACGACTCGCCAGAATTCCAGGACAAGCCGGATGCGGTGAAGAAGGACTACATCATTGAAACCGGCAAGGCTTACGGAGCGGACTTCCAGTTGAAGTATGAGAAAGACCAGCTATACCTATGGGCGGTGTACAGCTACACGTATGTTGACCGCTTCAACGGGGTGGAGACCTACAACCCGGTTTGGGACCGCCGCCACAATTTGAACTTGGTAGCGAGCTATGCCTTTGGGAAATTCGATTCCTACAAGGTGAACATCCGCTGGAATTTCGGGACCGGCTTCCCTTACACCCAGACCCAAGGCTACTACGGCGCACCTCAGTTCAATGGCAACATCAACCATGACCTAACTACCAGCAATGCAGACCTTTCGATCCTTTTCGGTCCGTTGAATGATGGCCGTTTGCCCACCTACCATCGGTTGGACCTGGGATTTACCAAAGTGTGGAAATTGGATGAGAACCAAGTGATCGAGGTTGACCTGAGCCTGACGAACAGTTACAACAGGCAGAACATCTTCTACTTCGATCGGGTCCGCTTCAAACGGGAGAACCAGTTGCCTTTGCTGTTCAGCGCAGGGATCAGCTACAAATTCTGATCCGGGAGCCGGGAGCAGATCCTCTATCCCTGAAAAGGTGCTGCTTTGCATTACCCGGTCCAGTGCAAGGCTCTCGCGTCTTCTTCACTAGGAAGGAACCGTGAATGGACGTGAATACTTCGACACCGCTCAGCAGAACTGACCCCAAATAGTTCTGTCCTTATTCACGTCCATTCACGATTGAAGTAGATCACGAGGGGACTCGCCTTTTCCCCAATCCATGGTGAACCTTTATCTTTACACCCCGTGATCACTTCTCTGCCATTCTGCGGATCGATCGCCATGTGATGACGGGATCCACCAAATACATTTTCGTAACCGGAGGCGTTACCTCCTCTTTGGGCAAGGGCATCATCAGTGCCAGCCTTGCCAAATTGCTGCAAGCGCGTGGTTTCACGGTCACCATCCAAAAGTTGGACCCGTACATAAACGTGGACCCCGGCACGCTGAACCCCTACGAGCACGGGGAGTGTTACGTAACGGAGGATGGCGCGGAAACGGATCTTGACCTGGGCCACTACGAGCGCTTTTTGGATGTGCATACCAGTCGTGCGAACAATGTGACCACGGGTCGCATCTACCAAAATGTGATCAACAAGGAAAGGCGCGGCGAATTCCTCGGTAAGACCGTACAAGTGATCCCGCACATCACCGACGAGATCAAGAGCCACATACAGGCTTTGGGGCGTAAAGGGATCTACGACTTCGTGATCACTGAAGTGGGCGGAACGGTGGGCGATATTGAGAGCCTGCCATACGTGGAGGCCATTCGTCAGTTGAAATGGCAGAAAGGTCGCGATTGCCTAACGATACACTTAACGCTATTGCCTTACTTGGGCACTACAGGGGAGTTGAAGACCAAGCCTACCCAACACAGCGTGAAAGAGCTGTTGAGCTTGGGCGTTCAGCCGGATGTGCTTGTATGCCGTACGGAGCACCCGATGATCAAGGGCATGAAGGAGAAGATCGCCTTGTTCTGCAACGTGGATGCCACCGCAGTGATCGAAAGCATTGATGCGGAGACGATCTACGACGTGCCCATGTTGATGCAGGAAGAAGGCCTGGACGAAGTGGTGCTGCGCAAGTTGGGTGTGGCCAATGCGCCCGAACCGGATCTTACCAACTGGAAGGATTTCCTTCGGCGCTATAAGAACCCGACCAGTGAGGTACACATCGGGCTTGTAGGTAAATATGTGGAGTTGAAGGATGCGTACAAGAGCATCAAGGAAGCATTGGACCATGCCGGAGCCACCAACGAGAGCCGGGTCCATATCAAATGGGTCCACAGCGAGAAGTTGACCGCAAAGAACGTGGCCAAGAATTTGGGTGGTCTAAGCGGCATACTGGTAGCCCCGGGCTTCGGTAATCGGGGGATCGAGGGCAAGATCGAAGCGATCAAATATGCGCGCGAGAACAAAGTTCCTTTTTTAGGTATCTGCTTGGGCATGCAGGCCGCAGTGATCGAATTCGGGCGCAACGTGCTGGACTATGCCGATGCGAACAGCACGGAGATGAATGCCGACACCACTCATCCGGTGATCGCCATGATGGAGGACCAGAAAGACGTGGAGAACAAAGGCGGGACCATGCGTTTAGGTGCCTACCCATGCAAGCTCGCCGATGGCAGTTTGGCAAGCAAGGTCTACAAACGCAAGGACATCAGCGAGCGGCATCGGCACCGCTTCGAGTTCAACAACCTGTTCCTTGAACCGTACAAGAAAGCGGGCATGGTGGCCACCGGTATAAATCCACAGGGCAAACTGGTGGAGATCGTGGAGATCAAGGACCACCCGTGGTTCATGGGCGTCCAGTTCCATCCCGAATACCGCAGCACCGTGGCCAAACCGCATCCGTTGTTCGTCCACTTTGTTGCGGCGGCGATGAAGGAAGGAGCGGTGGCGTTGCCTGTGGAAGGTGTAGCGGAGAAGGCTTCATAAGGATCGTTGCGCGGTGCAACTCCTTTCGGACCCTGTATTCCCCGAATCCAATGTAGTCCCCCGGGAGGGCTGATCGTTTTGAACGGCCACTTGCTCATCCTCCTTCCACCCACCCGGTTATCTTCGCGCCCTCTTAGCCGCCGCATAGGGCGCATTAGCTGCATACATGGATCGCAATTCGGTCATTGGTTTCGTTCTTATTGTCGCCATACTGGCGGGTTACACGTGGTACAGCATGCCCACGGCCGAGCAGCGTGCGCGCGTGCAACGGGAGCAGGACAGCTTGGCCACCCTTATGATCGAGGCCAAGGCGCAAGAGGCGGAAGAAGCCTTGAATGCACGGAAGGCCGATGTGGAACAACGCGACCGGGCGGACAATAGCATTGCAGCAGCGTTGGTCGTGGATGGCGATACCCTCGATGCGGACAGCATGCAACAGTCGGCAATGTCCAAGCGGTTCGGGATCTTCCAACCTTCGGCACAGGGCGACAACAAGAACATTGTGATCGAGAACGAACGGCTCCACGTGAGCATTTCCACTCAAGGTGCCAAGCCCTCGGTGATCCAGTTGAAGGAATACAGGACCAACCGACAGACCCCGCTCCTACTGGCCGATCCGGATAGCGGCACTTTTGAATTCCGCTTCTTTCTGGGGAATCTGGACATCAGCACGAAGGACTTGTTCTTTACTGCGGAGAAGCTTGGTAAAACTGGCGTTCGCCTAACGGCGAATTCTACGGACCCCGGCAAGAAATTGCGGATCACCTACCAGTTGGACCCGGAGACCTATTTCATGGACCTCCGCGCTGAACTGATAGGACTGGAGAACGAAGTGGACGCGCGCAATGCCGTTTTCCATTGGGACTTGGTGGCCTTCAGCAACGAAAAGTACCGGCAGGGCGAAATGGCCAAGGCCGGTGTGTACTACAAATATTTCAGCGACGATCGGCAATACCTGAGCGAGTCGGATGCTGAAGAAAAGAAACTGGAGGGCCGCACGAACTGGGTCGCTTTCAAAGAGGATTTCTTCACCGTGGGAATGATCAGTGAGAAGGGGTTTTCCAGCAGCGGTTCGGAGATCGCCATAACCCCGTTGGAAGACACCACACACACCAAACGTTTCAGTGCGCAGCTCTTTTTCGAGATGGAACGTGGCGCTGATGTGGACCTGCCCATACGGCTTTACTTAGGTCCGAACCACTATGGCACACTACGCCGCACTGAAATTCCACAGTTCGATAGGATCATTGACCTGGGCTGGGGCATTTTCGGTTGGATGAACCAATGGCTCGTGATCCCGATCTTCAACTTCCTTGATGAGTGGGGTTGGAACTATGGCATCATCATCCTGGTGCTCACCCTGGTGATCAAGATGCTCTTGATGCCGTTGACCTACAAGAATTTCGTTTCCAGTGCGAAAATGCGCGTGTTGAAACCGGAGATCGATGTGATCACGGAAAAGTTCAAGGACGGGGATGCGCTCAAGAAGCAACAAGCCACTATGGACCTGTACCGGAAAGCGGGTGTCAATCCGGCCAGTGGCTGTTTGCCCATGTTGGTGCAGATGCCGATCCTGTACGCCATGTTCCGGTTCTTCCCGGCCAGCATCGAATTACGACAGCAGAGCTTCTTGTGGGCAGATGATCTGAGCACGTACGATTCGATCATGCAATTGTCATTCAGCGTGCCCTTGGGTTACGGCAGCCACGTAAGTCTCTTCACCATCCTCATGGCGGCCAGTACCATGGCCTACACGGCGATCAACAGCCAGCAGATGCCCCAGCAGCAGGGCATGCCGAACATGAAGGTGATGATGTACATGTTCCCCATCATGATGTTGTTCTTCATGAACAGCCTACCAGCGGGCTTGAGCTATTACTACCTGCTGGCCAACGTGATCAGCATTCTCCAGATGACCTTGTTCAAGCGTGTATTCGTGAATGAGGACAAGATCAGGGCGCAGTTGCTCACCAACATGAAGACCCCGAAAAAGAAGAGCAAGTGGCAGCAGCGGTTGGAGGATATGCAGAAGCAGCAGCAGGTGGCCCGGAAGAAGTAGTTCCGTGCCTCTCGGATATTATCTTGTACCGCAGTTGCCTTCCATGTTTGGCACGTGATCCGCAGACCATTCCCCACAACTCCGATATGATGATCCTGAAAGCCCTGATCCCCATTCTTTTGGGCAGTACCCTACTCTTCTCTTGTGCCAACAAGCAAAAGGCCGTTGCCAAGGATACCACCTACACTTCCTTCCCAGGCACCGCGGGATCCAATACCGCCGAGGACAAGCAGGAAGCTGAACCGGAAATGAAAATGGACGCTCCCAGGTTCGGTGGTCCGCTACAGAGCGATTCGTTGTTCTTCACGATGCGTCGCACACCTTGTTTCGGTAAATGCAAGGCCTATGAGATCAATGTGTACCGCAGTGGTTACGCCACCTTTAACGGAGGCAGCAATGTGGAATTGATAGGCATGCACCAAGGCCATGTGGGCATGGACACGATGAACACGATCCTTACCCAAGCCGAGAAGATCGACTTCTTCGCGTTGGAGGACCGCTACGACAACGAGGGGATCACCGACCTGCCAAGCACGATCATTCAGATCGCTGCCGATGGAAAGAACAAGAAAGTAGTAAGCCGTGTGGGCACTCCGGAGGCGCTTAGGAGCTTCATCTCCATGACTGAGGGGTTACTTTACCCTTTGGCGTGGAGACCTGTACCCAAGGCCGAATAGCCTCACCGTTCATTAGGCGACCGGTGGTTGGATCTGTTGCTTACAGTTGTTTCGCCATCTATTTCCGATTGGAATGTCGAAGTCGAAATGCACAAACGAAACCATTGACGCTTCCACCTACCTCAAGGCAGTTTATCACCATGACCTCAAGACCCTAGCCGTCCATCTGTAGGTATCTCCGCTCACAACGGCGGTGTAGCTGCCATTGGCTAAATTGGAAATGTCCAAAACGGCATAGGTCGCATTCTTCACCGACTGAGAAACGACCATGCGGCCAAAACCATCGAACACATCGATTTTCCCGGTTCGGACTTGAGCGGGAAATTGGAGGGTCACATCGACACTAGCAGGGTTGGGGTAAACTTGCAACACCGAATCACTTGAGCCGTCTTCCTGTATACTGTTGGGGCCTACGTCTGCACAGCGATCAGGGACCAAACCCAGCAAGGGCAATTTGCCGATGAACTGATATTCCAAACCTACAAACTGGGCATTCAAGCCTAAGTACAGATGGTCCTGGAAGAAAGCCATCTTGGTATTATCGCCAAAGGGTGTTGGACCCCCGATGCTACAGAGCTGGTGCCCATCGTAACGCAATAGGCCATACCAAGTATCGACTCCCACCCAGTGATGCACACCAGCGATATAGAGCACTCCGTCATGCACCTGAATGTCGCGGGTGGCCCCAACGAATTCCACCTGAGGGAAAAAGGGTTTCCAATTACTACCATCCCACAGTTGTATATGTGTACTTTGAACATTGGGGCCGGGTTGCAGAAAGCCAGCCACATATAGGGAGTCTCCGTAACCGCAAATGGTCTCAATAAAATAACCACCTACGCCATTGCCAACTGGCATCCATTGGTCCACTCCATCAAAGGCTAAAATACGCGGCGAACCAAGCGCATCGAATGTGCCTCCGAAGTAGAACAGCCCATGCCAAAACTCCACGTCATAAACCGCCACTTGCGAGGTAAATGGCATTCCTGGTATATCAACGAAGGCACCATTACTCCACTCAAGAATACCTGGCGCATACGCACCATAGAGGCTGTCATGCACTCCTCCACTGAACATTCTCCCTGCTTCTTCGAGAAAGTTGAAAGAGCCATTGGGACTACCGCAGGGCAACCATTCTCCATTCGCCAACAAGGTCGCGTATCCGAGATCGTAGTCATAGTGCCAGAACGGATCCAAGTGGCCAGCGAAGATCGTATCTGACCGCAACGCCAAGGAGAGCACGGGACTGAACGACCCATATTGAGTGGTATCA
>Ga0105046_10004459_pt1 | contig 22267 bp, 19 predicted proteins | sample MAT03_FD_78385 | JGI IMG/M metagenome (GOLD analysis project Ga0105046, IMG submission 78385) | Freshwater microbial communities from Lake Fryxell liftoff mats and glacier meltwater in Antarctica - MAT-03 (megahit assembly) | ecosystem: Environmental > Aquatic > Freshwater > Ice > Liftoff...
CGCCGGCGCCGGGCTTGGTCTGCGCGACGCCGGTTACTACACGATCGACGCACTGCGCATCGAAGCCGGACGGCGGGCCTTCGGCGCTGAGCTGGGGCCGGACGAAACGCCGTGGCAAGCCGGTCTCGACTACGCGGTGAAGCTCGACAAGGCGGCGCCCTTTGTCGGCCGCGAGGCGCTGCTGCGCCAGCGCGAGGAAGGCCTGCACAAGCGGCTGGTGCAACTGACCTTCGACGACCCGGCGGCGTTTCCGTGGGGAGGGGAGCCGATCCTGATGGACGGCCGCATGGTCGGCGAGATCACGTCCGCCGGCTACAGCCGCAAATTCGGCCGCGCGGTGGCGATGGGCTACGCGCGCAACGCGCCCGACGGCCCGCCGCTCACCGACGCCGCGATCATGGCAGCGAAATACGCGATCGACATCGCCGGCATCCAGTTTGCCGTGACCCCGCACTTGCAGTTACGCTGATAGCCCTCCCCCGACACGACGAGTCGCGCCCCGAGCGCACCGTAACTGCGCCATGCCCAATCGACTTGCCGCGCCACCGCCCCGCCGGGGGCGCCTGCCCATCAAGGCCGTCACCGCCACCGGACAGGTGCAAAGCCTCACCCGCGGCCTCTCGCTGCTTGAGGCGCTGGCGCGCGCCGAATCCGGCCTGTCGCTGACCGATGTCGCGCGCGCGGTGGAACTGGCGCCATCGACGGCACACCGGCTGCTGGCCACGCTGGAGAAGATGGGCTACGTTTATCAGGGCGGCGAGCTTGGCCGCTGGTATGTGGGCCTGCATGCATTCACCGTCGGCTCGAGCTTCCTCGCCAATCGTGACTTCGTCGCGCAGAGCCATCTGTACTTGCGTCGCCTGATGGAGCAATCCGGCGAAACTGCCAATCTCGGCATCCTCGACGGCACGGAAGCGGTCTTCATCGACCAGGTGCAGTGCCGCGAGACGATGCGCACGATCGTCAAGCTGGGCAGCCGCGTGCCACTCCATGCGTCGGGCGTGGGCAAGGCCATCTTCGCGGCACTGCCCGACGAGCAGATCGACGCGATCATGAAGGTCAAGGGGCTGCCGCGCATCACCAACAACACGATTACTTCGCCCGAGACGATGTGGGCCAGCATTCGCGTGATCCGCCAGCGCGGCTATTCGTTCGACGACGAGGAACACCTGCCCGGCACCCGCTGCGTGGCCTCGCCCATCTACGACGAGCACGCCGAGACGCTGGGCGCGCTGTCGCTGGCCGGCCCGTCGTCCCGCCTGCCTGACGACCGGATCAAGCAGTTGGGCCCGCTGGTCGCGCACGGCGCGGAAGAACTCACGCGCCGGCTGGGCGGGCGCTGGCCGCATGGCCGCTGACGCCACGACGCTCACGCTTCGTCCCGGCGCGCTGCCGATGGCATCGCTGCTGCGGATTCATCGCGGCGGCGAGACGCTGGCACTCGACCCCGCATCGCGTGGCGCCATCGAGCGCAGCGCTGCCGTGGTGCGCACCGCAGCGGCGGGTGCCGCGCCCGTGTATGGCGTCAATACCGGCTTCGGCAAACTTGCGAGCACGCGCATCGCGACGGCGGACCTCGCCACGTTGCAACGTAATCTCATTCGTTCCCATGCGGTGGGCGTTGGCGCACCATTAGCCGCGCGCGTGGTGCGCGTGCTGTTGGCAACAAAGGCCGGGAGCCTGGCGCGCGGATACTCCGGCGTGCGGCCGGTGATCATCGACACACTGCTGGCGGTTCACAACGCCGGCATCGTGCCGTGGATCCCGGCGCAAGGGTCCGTCGGTGCCTCCGGCGACCTGGCACCGTTGGCGCACCTGACGCTCGCACTCTGTGGCGAAGGCGAAGTGAATGTCGACGGACAACGCGTACCGGCGTTGCCTGTATTGCAGGCCGCGGGTATTGCGCCCCTGGTGCTCGAGGCCAAGGAAGGGTTGGCGCTGATCAACGGCACGCAGGTGTCCACGGCGCTGGCGCTCGATGCGCTGCTGCGCTTCGAAACGGTATTCGCAGCCGCGCTGGTGATCGGCGCGTTGACGGTCGATGCGGCGCGCGGCAGCGATGCGCCCTTCGACGCGCGCATCCATGCGCTGCGCGGGCAACCCGGGCAGATTGTCGTGGCGGCCGCGTACCGCGAATTGCTGGCCGGCAGCGCCATCCGCCTGTCGCATCTCGTCGACGACGACCGCGTGCAGGATCCGTACTCGCTACGCTGCCAGCCGCAGGTGATGGGCGCGTGCCTCGACCAGTTGCGTCACGCCGCCGCCGTGCTGTTGCGCGAAGCGAACGCCGTCACCGACAACCCGCTGGTCTTCGCGGGGGCGAGCGATGCGGAGGGCGAGGTACTGTCGGGCGGCAACTTCCACGCGGAACCGGTGGCATTGGCGGCCGATGCGATGGCCGTGGCGATCGCCGAAGTGGGAGCGATCGCCGAACGCCGCATCGCGATGCTGATCGACAGCAGCGTGTCGCGGCTCCCGCCGTTCCTGTGCGCCGATCCAGGTCTCAACTCGGGTTTCATGATCGCGCATGTCACCGCCGCGGCGCTGGCATCGGAGAACAAGTCGTTGGCCCATCCGGCCAGCGTGGACAGCCTGCCCACGTCGGCCAACCAGGAAGACCACGTATCGATGGCCACGTTCGCGGCGCGGCGGCTGGGCGCCATGATCGACAACACGTCGCACATCCTCGGCATCGAGTTGCTTGCCGCGGCGCAGGGCATCGAGTTCCTGCGCCCGCTGACCACATCGCCGCACCTCGAGGGCGCCTTCGTGCGGCTGCGCCTGCAGGCGGCAGCCATGCCGGTCGATCGCTATCTTGCGCCCGACATCGAAGCGGCCACCTCGCTGGTGGCGGATGGCACGATGGCCGCACTGGTGCGCGAACTTCCCGGCACGCCGCCGCTGTTCGACGACGGCGCGGCCTGACGTCCGCGAGACCGGCTAGCGTCCGGTCATGCGTTCTGCACGGCGCGCGAGTTCCACTTGCGGGGCCGGCTTCCAGCGTGCCAGCAGGTCATCCGCAGCCGGATGATCGTTGCAGGTCAACACCATGTCGCATCCCGCTGCCAACGCCGCGTCGGCGCGCGCGACGATGTCGCCGGCCGTATGGGCACCGGCCATCCCGAGGTCATCGGAAAAGATGATGCCGTCGAACCCCAGCCGCTGGCGCAGCACATCCAGCAGCCACGTGCGCGAGAAGCCAGCGGGCAGCGAATCGACGGCCGGATAGATCACGTGCGCCGGCATGACGGCTTCCATGCCCTGCGCGACCAGCACGCCGAATGGAATGAGGTCGTCGGCCGCAATCTCGGCCATCGATCGTTCGTCGACCGGAACTTCGTGGTGCGAATCACCGGCGACAAACCCGTGTCCGGGAAAATGCTTGCCCACAGCGGCGCAACCACCGCGGCGCATGCCGCGGCACAGCGCTGCCGCCAAGTGCGCCACGGCATTGGGGTTGCGGTGGAATGCGCGGTCGCCGATCACGCTGCTGTCACCGAAGTCGAGATCGAGCACCGGTGTGAAGCTGAAATCCACGCCGTGCGCGCGCAGCTCGTTGGCCAGGACGTGGCCCAAGCGTTCGGCCTCGGCCGACGCGGCCGCCACATCGCGATCCCATAGCGTGCCCAGCGTGCGCATCGCCGGGATTGTGGTGAAACCTTCGCGGAAGCGCTGGACGCGTCCCCCTTCGTGGTCGACGGAGATCAGCAGTGCCGGCGTCCGCAACACGCGGATCGACGCCGTGAGCGCCGTCAGCTGGACAACATCACTGAAGTTGCGGGAAAAGAGGATCACGCCGCCCGTCAGCGGATGCATCAGCCGCGCGCGGTCGGCGTCATCCAGCACAAGTCCGGCAACGTCCAGCACCACCGGACCACGGGGCATGGCGGCCGGCGTCAATGGACTTCCCTCCGCGCTGACGCGCTTCGGGGCAATTCGCCCTTGGGGCGGCCCGGCGGGCTCATGACCGCACCGCCGCTTCGCGCAGCAACGCCTTCATCTGCCGCACCGCTTCGCGCATGCCGACGAAAATTGCCCGGGACACGATGGCGTGACCGATATGCAGTTCGCGCACGCCGGGCAACGCTGCCACCGGCTGCACGTTGAAATAGTTAAGGGCATGGCCGGCATTGAAGCGCATGGACAACGCGCGAATCGCCTCGCCAGCCGCGCGGATCTTCTGCAGCTCGGCGACGACGGCGGCGCTTTCAGGATCGCGCCCCTTGGCATGGAACGCGTGAGCGTACGGCCCCGTGTGCACTTCGCAGACACGCGCGCCGATGCGGTGCGCGGCCTCGATCTGCCGCACGTCGGCATCGATGAAGACCGACGACACGATGCCGGCATCCGCGAGCTGCGCGACCGCGGCTTTCAGCGGACCTTCCTGCGCGACCACATCGAGTCCGCCCTCGGTGGTGATCTCGTGCCGGCCCTCGGGGACCAGCATCGCCATTTCGGGCTTCAGGTGGCAGGCAATCTTCAGCATTTCCGGCGTGGCGGCCATTTCAAGGTTCAGTTTGATGTGGACGAGCTCGCGCAGGCGCCGCACATCGTCGTCATGGATGTGGCGGCGATCCTCGCGCAGATGCACGGTGATGCCGTCGGCGCCGCCCAGATGCGCTTCGGCGGCGGCCCACACGGGGTCCGGTTCGTAGGTGCGCCGTGCTTGCCGCACGGTGGCGACGTGGTCGATGTTGACGCCCAGTTCGATCAAGAGTCGTGTCCTTCCCCATCCATGGCTTGCAGGTCCCGAACGACGCGGCGGCTGAAGATGTGTCGCGTGTCGAGGTAATGATCCAGCACTTCGCGCATGAGGTGCTTGGCTTCGAGCGCGCTGTCCGGATCGGAGAAATCCTCGGTCGCCAGCGCGATCAAGGTGGCGCCCCGCACCAGGCGCGACCGCGCATCCGGCTCGCGCGCCTCATGGCGCGTCGCCAGGCGCGGCCCCCGTTCCGGCACGTAATGGTACATCCCGGCCACGTCGACCGCAGCACCCGAGTCGGCGTCGTGCGCCAGCGGCAGTGCGTAGCCAAGTTCCGCCAGCAGCCGCAACTCGAAACGCCGCAGCAGCGCGGCCTGCGCCACCGGCGCTGTCTCGCCGGCCAGCGTGCGCAGTGTCTGCTCGTACTCGGCGAAGAGTTTGCCATGCGCGTCCTCGCGCGGCAGCAGTTTCAGCAACAGTTCATTGAGGTAGAAGCCGCACAGCAGCGACGATCCGCGCGGCAGCGGCATGCCCCCGCGCCAATCGGCCTTCATCAGCGTTTTCATTTCGCCGGCGCCGGCCCACGACAGCGTCAACAACTGAAACGCCTGCAGCAGGCCGCGCAATTCGGACCGCGGGCGCTTGGCACCGCGCGCCACCATCGGCACGCGACCGTGCCGCTGCGTGAAGGCCTCGACGATCAGCGAAGTCTCGCGGTACGGATACGCGTGCAGCACGAACGCGGGTTCGTCGTCGTGCCGCTGCGCCTGCACCCGCGTGGCCATGGTTGACCAGTGTCAGTAGCCGAAGCGTGACAGCGACGCGTCGGTGTCGGCCCAACCGCGCTTGACCTTGACCCACACTTCGAGGAAGACCTTGCCGTCGAAGAGCCGCTCCATGTCCTTGCGCGCGGCGGTGGCGATTTCCTTCATCCGCATGCCGCCTTCGCCCAGCACGATCGCGCGCTGGCTCGCGTGGTCGACGTACACCGTGGCGCGAATCCGGCGCATCGTGCCGTCGAGCGTGAAGCTGTCGATGCCGACCGTCGTGGCGTAGGGTATTTCCTCCCCCAGCAGCCGAAAGATCTTTTCGCGAATCAATTCGGAGGCCAGGAAACGTTCATCGCGGTCGGTCAAATCGTCGGCGGGATAGAGCGGCGTGGAGACCGGCAGCCGCGCGTCGATCTCCGCCTGCAGTTCCCGCAGTTGCGTGCCTTTCTCCGCCGAGATCGGCACGATGGCCGCGAACGCACGCATCTGCGCGATCTCGCCCATCCGCGGCAACAGTGCGCCCTTGTCGGACAACAGGTCCACCTTGTTGACCGCGGCAAGCACAGGCAGGTTGGCAGGCAACAGCGCCGCCACTTCGCGGTCGGCGGCGACGATCCGCGTGGCATCGAGAACCAGCACGACCACGTCCACGCCAGCCAGGCTTTCGCGGACGGTTTTGTTCAGCCGGTCGTTGAGGCGCGAGCGATGCCGCGTCTGGAAACCCGGCGTATCGACGTAGATGCATTGCGCCGTGGCACTGGTGGCGATGCCGATGATCCGGTGCCGTGTCGTCTGCGGCTTCTTCGACGTGATGCTGATCTTCTCGCCGACGAGCGCATTGAGTAGCGTGGACTTGCCGACGCTGGGGCGGCCGACGATGGCCACATGACCGCAGCGAAAGTCCGGCGGTGCGACGGTATCAGTGGTCATGCCCGGCCTCTGCCGTGACCTGGCCGAAGGCGGTCTCGGCCGCCACCTGTTCCGCGACGCGGCGAGACGCGCCGGCACCCGTCGTGACGAGGTCGAGGGCCGCGATCCGGCATTCCACGCTGAATTGCTGCAGGTGGGCTTCGCCAGTGGTGGCGATCACCACGTATTCCGGCACCGGCATGCGGCGCGCCTGCAACCATTCCTGCAGCCGCGTCTTCGCGTCCTTGCCCAGCACCAGCGGATCGGCATCGGCGAGCACGTCGGCATACGCATCGACGATCACGTCGCGTGCCGCCTCGAAGCCGCCGTCGAGCATCACGGCGCCGAACACGGCCTCGAGGGCGTCCGCCATGATCGACGGCCGCTTGGCGCCGCCACTGCGTTGCTCCCCTTCGCCCAATTCAATGGCTTCGCCGATCGCCAGGCGCTCCGCGACGCGGGCCAGCGCTTCCTGGCGGACCAGCGCCGCGCGCAGGCGGGAAAGATCACCTTCCGGCAATGCCGGGAAGCGCGCGTAAAGCGCCATGCCGATCACGCAGTTGAGGACGGCGTCCCCGATGAATTCGAGTCGCTCGTTGTGGACGCCAGAAAAGCTCCGGTGGGTGAGCGCCTGCCGCAACAACGCAGGATCCCGGAACGTATGGCGCAGTTGCCGGCTGAAGGCCGTGGCCGCGGACATCCTTGGCGACTAGCGCGACGCTGACGCGTCGAATTCGAGCAGGATGCTCACGTTTTTGACCACCGGCAGCTTCTTTTCCCAACTGACAGCGGCAGTGATCACGTTGCCGTTCTTCGTGACTTCGACGTCCTTGGCGGTGATGGCGTCCGCATAGTCCGCCGACAGGCGGCGATCCATCGCCTTGCGGATCGACGTAACGCTCAGGTCGTTCGAGTCGGCCAGCGCGCCTTCGAGGGCCTTCTGGATCGTGAAGTATTCGATGTAGGCGGGCATCATCCGGAAGGCCAGAAGCGCCACGGTGACGGTGACAGCGGCAACGAACAGGAAACCGATCATCGACACGCCGCGCTGCCGCTTGGTGGTATGCATGGTTCAGTCCTTTCCTGGGTTCAACGGATCCCGCTGCCGACCCGTTTGAACGCAAGATTCGAGATATCGTCCCAATTGAACCAGATGAAAAAGGCCTTGCCCCTGATGTGATCGTCCGGGACGAAACCCCAGTACCGGCTGTCATCGCTGTTGTCGCGATTGTCACCCATCATGAAATAGTGTCCTGCGGGAACCTTGCAGGTGAAGCCCCGTTCATTGTAGTCGCAATTCTCGCGCCCCGGAAACGGCCGCACGTTCTGGGGATAGACGGGCGCGGCCTGCGGGTTGACCCCTACTGCATAGGCATGCGGACCATCTGCCGCGGTGGCGGTCTCGATCGATTTCTGCAGCGTCTCGAAGCGCAGGTTCTCGAGGTAGCTATAGGTGCCATCGGCCTTTTCGGGCAGCGGCACGCCATTCACCGTGAGTTTCTTGTCCTTGTAGGTGACGACGTCCCCGCCCACGCCCACGACGCGCTTGATGAAATCCTGCGTCGGGTTGACCGGATAGCGGAACACGACGACGTCGCCGCGCTGCGGGTCGGACAGCGGCACGACCTTGGCCTCGACGACCGGCAGCCGCAGTCCGTAGATGAATTTGTTGACGAGGATGAAGTCGCCCACTTCCAGCGTCGGGCGCATCGACGACGACGGGATCTTGAAGGGCTCGGCCACGAACGAGCGCAGCATGAACACGATCAGCAGCACCGGAAAGAAGCTGGCGGCATACTCGACCCACGCCGGCTCTCGCGCATCGGGCGCCCGTCGCTTGGCGAAATAGACGCGGTCAACGGTCCACAGCACACCGGTGGCCAGGGTCAGCAGAAACAGGATCAGGGCAAAATTCATCGTTGGGCGATCACGTTGCGGGGTCGACTGCGGGCGGATTGTGCCACGGTGGCCATTGCTCCTGGCCCCCGTTCGAACCCGCATCCGTACGTTTCGTCTATTTTTCGCCGATCTGGAGGATGGCGAGGAAGGCTTCCTGCGGGATCTCGACACTGCCCACGGCCTTCATCCGTTTCTTGCCGGCCTTCTGTTTCTCCAGCAGCTTCCGTTTGCGCGAAATGTCGCCGCCGTAGCACTTGGCCAGCACGTTCTTGCGCATCGCCTTGATCGACTCGCGAGCAATGATGTTGGCGCCGATCGACGCCTGCACCGCCACGTCGAACATCTGCCGCGGAATCAGCGCGCGCATCTTCGCCGCCACTTCGCGGCCCCGGTATATCGAGACCGACCGGTGGACCATCACCGACAGTGCATCCACGCGCTCGCCGTTGATCAGGATGTCGAGCTTCACGACGTCGGCGGCCCGGAATTCCTTGAATTCGTAGTCGAGCGATGCGTAGCCGCGAGACACCGACTTCAACCGGTCGAAGAAGTCCATGACCACCTCGGCCATCGGCAGCTCGTAGGTCAGCATCACCTGCCGGCCCAAATACTGCATGTTCTTCTGGATGCCGCGCTTGTCGGTGCACAGCGTGATCACCGGCCCCACGTACTCCTGCGGCATCAGGATGGTGGCCGTGATGATCGGCTCGCGGATCTCCTCCACGCGGGAGAGATCGGGAAGCTTCGACGGGTTCTCGATCTCGAGGATGGTGCCGTCACGCATCAGGATCTGGTAGATCACGGTGGGCGCGGTGGTGATGAGTTCCATGTCGTATTCGCGCTCGAGCCGCTCCTGCACGATGTCCATGTGCAGCAGGCCGAGGAAGCCGCAGCGAAAGCCGAAGCCCAGCGCCTGCGACACTTCGGGTTCGTAGTGCAGCGACGCATCGTTCAACTTCAACTTGTTGAGCGCATCGCGCAGTGCTTCGTACTGGTTGGTCTCCACCGGGTAGAGCCCCGCGAAAACCTGCGGCTGGACTTCCTTGAAGCCAGGCAGCGCCACCGCCGCGGGTCGCGCCACAAGTGTGACCGTGTCGCCGACCTTGGCGGCATCGATTTCCTTGATGCCGGCGATGATGAAGCCCACGTCGCCCGCCGAGAGTTGCGTGCGCGGGAGCGACTTCGGCGTGAACACGCCGACCTGCTCGCAGTTGTAGGTGGCGCCGGCGGCCATCAGCAGGATCTTGTCCTTGGGCTTCAGCACGCCGTCGATCACGCGTACCAGCATCACGACGCCGACGTAGTTGTCGAACCACGAGTCGATGATCAGCGCGGACAGCGGCGCGGTCGGGTCGCCCTTGGGCGGCGGTACCTTGGCAATGATGGCCTCGAGGATGTCATCGATGCCGATGCCGTTCTTGGCGCTGGCTTGCACGGCATCGGTGGCGTCGATGCCGATGATGTCCTCGATCTCCGCAATGACGCGTTCCGGATCGGCGGACGGCAGGTCGATCTTGTTCAGCACCGGCACCACTTCGACACCCTGCTCGATGGCCGTGTAGCAGTTGGCCACCGTCTGGGCCTCCACACCCTGCGACGCGTCGACGACCAGCAGCGCGCCTTCACAGGCGGCGAGCGAGCGCGAGACCTCATACGCGAAGTCGACGTGGCCGGGCGTGTCGATCAGGTTGAGCGCGTAAGTCTCGCCATCCTTGGCGCGATACGACAACGCCGCCGTCTGCGCCTTGATGGTGATGCCGCGCTCGCGCTCCAGGTCCATCGAATCGAGCACCTGCTCGCTCATCTCGCGGTCGGAGAGGCCGCCACAGCGCTGGATGAAGCGATCCGCCAGCGTGGACTTGCCGTGATCGATGTGGGCGATGATGGAAAAATTGCGGATGTGGCGCACGTGGCTGGTCGCGAATGGGGGGCGGGGAAAATGCCAAGGGCACCCGCAAGTGCCCTCGTGAAGCGCCGCGGCACTTCGCCGGCGGCTGCGGTTCGGACTCCTTCAGCTAACCTGCCAGATTGCCTCGACTGCCAGAGGATCGAACTGGAAAGTATTGAATTTTAACCGATTTTGACCTGCCGCGCGAGTGGCGGACGGGGCCTTGTGCCCACCCCCCGCCGCCACACCCCGGCGCCAGCGGCATCGCCGCTCGCGCCGTCGCACCTGTTACTCGCTGGCCGGGATACGCAACGTGGTGAAGAACTGCTGTTCGCCCCGCTTCAACTGCAGCGTGACGGACGCGCCCTTCTCCATTTTCCCCAGCAGGTCGTTCAATTGCGCCGCGGTGCGCACCTCGGTGGACACGCCGCGACTGACAATGGCCAGGATCACATCGCCTGGCTGCACATTGCCACGCACGTTGGGGGCAATGTCGTCGACCAGCACGCCGCCCTTGACGTCGAGCTCCTTCTTTTTCTCGTCGGTAAGGTCGGACAGCATGAGCCCCATCTTGTTGGGCTTGGCCTTTTCCTTCGGTGTCGATCCGCCACGATTCGGCGGGGCTGCGGCGTCTTCCTTGATTTCGGCCACGGTCACCGCGATCTCCTTGGAGACACCCTTGCGCCAGATGCTCAGGTTGACCTTGGTGCCAGGACGCACCATCGTGATGACGCGCGGCAGTTCCTGCGAGGTCTTCACATCCTTGCCGTCGACCTTGAGGATGATGTCGCCTACTTCGACACCCGCCTTCGCAGCCGGACCATCCTTCTCCACGCCGTTGACCAGCGCGCCGCGCGGGGCATCGAGCGCGAAGGCCGCGGCATCTTCCTTGCTGACGGGCTGGATCTGCACGCCGATACGACCCCGCGTGACGCGACCCTTTTCCTTCAGCTGGTTGACCGTGTTCATCGCGACGTCGATCGGAATGGCAAACGCGAGGCCCATGTAGCCGCCGGTGCGCGAGTAGATCAGCGAGTTGATGCCGACGACATCGCCCTTCATGTTGAAGAGCGGGCCGCCGGAATTGCCCGGGTTGATCGCGACGTCCGTCTGGATGAACGGCACCAGGTTTTCCTGCGGCAGGTCGCGGCCCTTGGCGCTGACGATGCCGGCCGTCATCGTGCTGTCGAGCCCGAAGGGCTTGCCGATGGCCACGACCCACTCGCCGACCTTCAGCTTGTCCGGATCGCCGATGCTGACCTTGGGCAGGTCCTTGGCTTCGATCTTGAGCAGCGCGATGTCGGTGCGCTTGTCCGCGCCCAGCACCTTGGCCTTGAACTCGCGCTTGTCGAAAAGCTTGACGGTAACTTCATCCGCGCCGTCGACGACGTGAGCGTTGGTGATGATGAAGCCATCGCTGCCGATGATAAAGCCGGACCCTACCGCCTGGGCCTCGGGCTCGCGCTCCTGCCCGCGCCGCGGCGGCACCTGGCCGAAGCGCCGGAAGAATTCGTAGAACGGATCGTCCTCGGAGAGCTCGGGCATGCCACCACGACCGCGCTTCGATTTTTGCGTGACGTCGATCGACACCACCGCCGCGCTGTTGCGTTCATAGAGTTCGGTGAAATCGGGCAGGCCGGCGGCTCGGCCCTGGCCCGTGGCCAGAGGCGCGAACCCGGCCGACAACACGAAGGCAAAGGTACCGGCCAGTGCGCCGGAACGAAGGGAAAAACGCATCGACATGGAAGTCCTCTGGCGGATGGGTCGGACGGAAGCGGAACGAATCAGGATGGCAGCGGGATTCAAGGCGTGGCGCGGCGCCCTACGGACTGTGCAATCTGGCGCACGGTAGCCGGCGGGGCTTCGCCAAGGACGGTGACGATGAAGGCCTCGTTGCGCGTGCTGAAGACGTTGAGCGCCCCGGACTGCGTGAGACCGATCTGCGTCTGCGGGACAGCGACAGGCTCGATGAAGACACTGACCGCCACCAGTCCGTCGGACAGCACGATGTGGGCGATGGGATCGCGCTTGCCGTCCACCTTGCGGAAGCCTTCGTTGATCTTGGTGAATCCCGGCGGCACCTTGCCGATAACCCAGCCGGTGTCGTTTTTCACGACTTCACCGCCGGCCGAGTGCCGCACCTTCCATTCAGGCGCCGTGGCCGACCACGACGGCTTCACCATGTCCTTGTCGATCTTGGCGTTGACCGTGACATCGGTGAACGCGAACTGCTCGACGACTTCGCCGCGCTCGTTGACGAGCCGGGCCTTCAGCAGCAAACCGGTGGCGGCATCCGACCAGAACTTGTGGCCGTAGCGCAGGCCGTCGCGGGGCTCGAAGACCACCACTTCGGCGGCGTGGCCGGCGATGCGCTCGCCGGCGACGACGCGAAAATCGTAGTACTGCGCAAGGCTCTTGACCTGATCCGGGGATATCGACGGAAACGCATTGCGGAAGGTGCGGGGCTCGACCTTCATCACCTTGGCATCCGGGAAGTAGAACCGCACCTCGCCGCCGCTGCGGATGATCTCGCGCGGCGCGCCGTCCAGGCTGACCAGTTTTTCCCACTCCTGCCCGCCTTCGTTCATGTGCACGATGCGCGACGTGTCCATCCGGCCACCCAACTGGTACACGATGGTGCCCGTGTAGTTGAGGTTGCGCGCCGCATTGGCCACGCGGGTGAGCCATTGCGCGGCATCCTGGGCCGTGGCCGGCAGCGGCGCGCACAGCACCGCCAGCATGAGCGCGCCGGCGCTGACGCGGCGCCATGCACCAGGAAGAATGTGCAGCAGCGGATTCATCGCGTCGATCGCATCACGGACGTGGCGACGTGCCCTGGGAGATCGCTGACCGCAGGTACATGCTGCCGCCCTGAATGGCGTTGGCCGGCGAATATTCCTGGTGGGCCACCAGGTATTCGGCCGGCACGTCGGCCGCGGGCTTGACCTGCGCCGCGCGCACCGTCGACGCTTCCCGGGCCTTGGCCACGGCGGTGGGCGGCGCGTCGACCATCGAGAACGCAGTCCAGCCCACGACGGTGACGGCCGCCAGAGTGGCAGCCACCGCCCAGGCGAAGGGCGCGGGTGCCAATTGCCGCCTGGCACGCGCAGCGGCGGGCGCCAGCACGGTCGGTTCGGCCGCGAGCGTGGCGGCAAAGCGCCGGCCAAAGCCGGGCCACACGCCACCGGTGCCGCGCAGCTGGTCGCCGATCAAGTGGTAGCAAGCCCACGTTTCGATCGACGCATCGGTCTTCAGTTCGGCGCACAGGCGCTCGAATTCGACGTCGTCGATATCGCTGTCCATCAGACGCGAAATGTTGTCGTTCATCACCATCTCCGGTTCACATCGGTGCCAAGTTGCGGGCGCAGTTCGGCGGCAATCGCTTCGCGCGCGCGGAAGATCCGCGACCGCACGGTACCGATTGGACAATTCATCACAGCGGAAATTTCCTCGTAGCTCAAGCCTTCGATCTCGCGCAGCGTGATGGCTGTGCGCAGATCCTCCGGCAGTGCATCCATCGCCCGGTTGACGGTTTCGGCGATCTGCTTGCCCACCAATTCGTCTTCCGGGGTGGAACTGTTGCGGAGCGCGTCGGCGTCTTCAAAACTCTCTGCTTCCTCGTTGTCGAACGATGTCGTGGTAGGCGCGCGCCGACCCATGGCCACCAGATAGTTCTTCGCCGTGTTGATCGCGATGCGATACAACCACGTGTAGAACGCACTGTCGCCGCGGAAGCTCGGCAGCGCGCGGTAGGCCTTGATGAAGGCTTCCTGCGACACGTCCTCGACTTCCGCCGGGTCGCGTACAAACCGCGACAACAGCCGTCCCAGCTTGCGCTGGTATTTCACGACCAACAGCTCGAAAGCGCGCTTGTCGCCACGCTGTGCCCGCTCCACGAGCTGCTGATCGATCTCGCGATCACCCATCCGCGGGTATTCCCAGAATCGAACGTGGTTCGTTGTTATTCCGCCGAATGGCGGGTGCGGCTGCCACGGGGACCACGCCCGCCACCGCGCGAGCCGGCGGGTGCGAGATGCAGCGCACGCTTGGCGTTACAGACTGTTTCACGAGGCGTAAGTTCATTGTGCGTGGGCTGCCGCATCGACGCGGCGGCTTACGTCTGTTTTGTCCAGTACAACTGTAGCGCGAATGTCGCCGGTGTGCAGACTCCTCAGATTGCGCAACTGCGGCTTGGCCAAGCCTGCCAACGCGTGTTTGGCGGCCGCATCAAGGAGCCCCAGCTGGTCCAGCGCGGCGATCGTGACGGCATGGAGGCTGCGCGAACTGCCGTCGGCGATCTTGATGGCAATGCCCCAGCCCCGGCTGCGGATGCTCATGGCGCGCACGCCCTCGGCGCCGATCTTGCTGATCCAGTCCCCACGACCGGCGCGGGCCAGCGCCAGGTCGGCGCCATGCTCGCCGGACACCATTTCCGGGTGGGTCGTCATGGCGTCGGCGAGCTGGCGTGGCGCGTGACCGTAGGTGGCGTCAACGGTGGCGGCGCCGAGGCGTGCGAAGGCACCGGCAAGGCTTGCCAGCGGCATTGCAAAGTTGGGGGCCGAGCAGCCGTCGATACCCACGACAAGATTGTTGTCGCGGACGCCGCTGAACCGGCTGACTGCCTGGCGGATGGCCTGCTGCAGCGGATGGTCGAGCGCCAGGTAGTCGCGCTTGTCGTGGCCGCACATCGAACAGTAAGCGAGCATGCCGCTGTGCTTGCCGGAACAGTTGTTGGCGAGCGGCGAGTACGGCGGCGGCGGCGGTTCGCCGCGCGCATCGAAGCGGTAGGGAACATGCGTGCCGCATTGGAGTTCATCGGCGGTGTTGCCGGCCTTGGCCAGCATGTCGGCGGCGGCCTCGACATGGCGTGTTTCGCCGGCGTGGCTGCCGCACATCAACGCGACCTGCGCCGGCGAGTAGCCGAAGCGCTCGACACCGCCGGCGGCGACGAACGGCAGCGCCTGCAGCGGCTTTAACGCGCTGCGCGTGAAGGTGATGGATGCCGCGTCGCCGGCCGAGAACAGGAGCCGGCCCTGATGGTCACACACGGCGATGGAACCCCGGTGCACGCTCTCGACGATGCCGCCGCGCGTGACTGCAGCGAGCGGAACGTGTGCAACGGCGGGTTTGGATTCTGTGGTCGGCATGGATGTGGCGGCGAGGTAACCAGCAATTATCGCGCATTCGATGGCGAAGGTCGCGGCGGGGTCGAACTTTGCCGCTGCCTATGGTTGGATTTGTTCGTCGTGGCACGGCGCGGGGCGAGGCGCCTCCAGGCGGGCTTAGGTCGCCGCAGGCTATCGCTCGGGCGCGTAAGAACGAAAATTCGGGATGCAAAACGGCGTCGCCACCACGCGAATGGAGCGGGCGCAGGGCCGTTTCGCGACCCATTTTCGCTGTCACGCGCCGGTCGGAACGGCTCCAATGCGCCCGCCTGGAGGCGCCTCGCCCCGCGCCGCTTCGCGGCCCGTGGCATTGGTACACCTCTCTTTCGAAGCGCCCTCACTAGATCGACCGAAACTCGCGTCCACCGCCTGGAAGCGACTTCGCTAGATCGGCCGGACATCGTATCGACCACCTGGAAGCGCCTTCGCCGGATCGACCGAAAAGCGTCTCCACCGCCGCGGTGAGTGGCGGGCCGTGCGGGGCGGGCGCATTGGAGCCGAATGTTCCCGGCGCGTGCGGCAAAACAGCGGAGGTCGTGTTTTGACCTCCGTTTTTTTGCCCTCACGCGCCCGAACCCGAAGCCTGCGGCGACCTAAGCCCGCCACGCACGGTCCGCCACTCACCGCGGCGACGCTGAATACCAACGATGCAGCGAATCTGCGAGGCTGAGCGTCGCTACTTCCCCAACAACGTACGAATCTGCTCCAGTGCGGTCGGGTCCTCGATCGTGGTGAGGTCGCCGGGATCGCGGCCCTCCGCCAGCGCCTGCAACGAGCGGCGTAACAGCTTGCCCGAACGCGTTTTCGGCAGCATCGTGACGAAGTGCACGGCACCCGGCCGCGCGATGGCGCCCAACTGCCGGTCCACCGTGGACATCACTTCCTGCCGCAATGACGCGATGCCGGCCGCATCGCTGATGCGCGCAGGATCCCTCACGACGGCAAACGCAACGGGCACCTGTCCTTTCAGCGCATCGGCCACGCCCACGACCGCCACCTCGGCGATGCCGGCATGCGCCTGCACCGCCTCCTCGATCTCGCGCGTGCCAAGGCGATGGCCCGCGACGTTGATCACGTCATCGGTGCGGCCCAGCACGAAGTAGTAGCCGTCCGCGTCGCGGGTCGCCCAATCGAACGTGGAATACGCAAGCTTGCCCGGAAAGGTGCGGAAGTAGGTGTCGACGTAGCGTTCGTCGTCGCCCCAGATCGTCGACATGCATCCCGGCGGCAGCGGCGGCATGATCGCGAGCACGCCCTTTTCGCCCGGACCTGCTTCCAGGCCGGTGGTCTCCTGCAGCAGCCGCACGTCGTAGCCCGCCGCCGGAAACGACGGGCTGCCGAACTTGCGCGGCAGGTCTTCAATCCCCGGATGCGCCGAAAGGATCGGCCACCCTGTTTCGGTCTGCCAGTAGTTGTCGACGATGGCGACACCTCCCAGCGCGTCGGCGACCCAGCGCGCGGTGGGCTCGTCGAGCGGCTCACCGGCCAGGAACAGATGCCGCAGCGACGACACATCGTGCTTGCGCATGAACGCCGGGTCCTGCTTTTTCAGCACGCGAATGGCGGTGGGCGAGCTGAACATCGTCGTCACCTTGTGCTGCGCGACGATCTCCCACCAGATCGACGGATCGGGACGGGTGGGCAAGCCCTCGTACATGATCGTGGTGGAGCCATTAATGAGCGGCCCGTAGATGATGTACGAGTGGCCGACCACCCAGCCGATGTCGCTCGTGGTGAACATCGTCTCGCCCGGCTTCACGTCGAAGACGTCGCGCATCGACGCCGCCAGTGCGACCGCATAGCCCCCGGTGTCGCGCTGCACGCCCTTCGGCTTGCCCGTCGTGCCGGAGGTATAGAGGATGTAGGACGGCTCGCCGGACTCGACCCACGTGCAGGGCACCTGCGCATCGAGATGCTGCGCGCGCAGCGCCGCATAATCGAGGTCGCGCCCGGGCACAGTCGCGCCGCCGGCATCGAGGCCGCGATCGACGATCACGACATGCTGCGGCGGGTGTTCCGCGAGACGCATCGCCTCGTCGACCAGCGGCTTGTACGCGATGGCCTTGCCGCCGCGCATGCCGGCGTCGGCCGTGAACAGAACCTTCGGACGCGCGTCATCGATGCGCGTGGCAAGGCTCCCGGCCGCGAAGCCACCGAAGACCACCGAGTGGACGGCACCCAGACGCGCACACGCCAGCATCGCGAACACCGCTTCGGGCACCATCGGCATGTAAACCAGGACGCGGTCGCCGCGGCCCACGCCGAGGCTTGCGAGCACCGCCGCACAGCGATTCACCTCGGCCGCGAGCTGACGGTACGTGTAATGCGCGGTCTGCCCCGTTTCCGTCGATAGGTAGATCAGCGCATCCTGGTCGCCGCGGGTAGCGAGATGACGGTCGACGGCGTTGTGGCACAGGTTGGTCGTGCCGCCAACGAACCAGCGCGCGAACGGCGGGTTCGAATAGTCGAGCACGGTCGAGAACGGCGTGTGCCAGTCGATCAGTGCCGCCCGTTCGCGCCAGAAACCTTCGCGATCGGCAAGCGAGCGTTGCTGGAAGTCGCGATAGGTTGTCATGCCCGGTTGGCTCCTGTGATGGTGATGCGAATAGCGGTCAGCCGCCGTGCGTGTCCGGCGCGATGCGCACCACGGTGCGGCCGCGCACCAGGCCTTTCAGGTACGCGTCGAAATGGGTCGGCAGTTCATCGAAGTCAATCGTGCGCACCTGGTCGTGCACGCGATCCGGCCGCCATTCCATCGCCAGCTTGTTCCACGTCCGCTGCCGCATCGGCATCGGCGTGTTGGCACTGTCGACACCCAGCAGGTGCACGCCACGCAGTATGAACGGCATCACCGTCGTATTGAGCTTGAAGTCCGCGGCAAGCCCCACCGCCGCGACGGTGCCGCCCACTTTTGAGGATGCCAGCAACCACGCCAGCAGGTCGCCGCCCAGGTTGTCGATGGCGCCGGCAAACGTGGACTTCTCCAGCGCGCGCATCTTCGTCAGGTCGATGGACTGGCGCAGCAAAACTTCCCTGGCGCCGATGCCCTTCAGGTAATCGACCTCCTCGGCCTTGCCGGTGATGGCGACGACGTGATAACCCATCTTCGACAGCACTTCCACCGCGACCGAGCCCACGCCACCGGTGGCGCCGGTGACGGCCACCGGCCCGCTGTCCGGCTTCAAGCCATTATGTTCCATCAACGCGATGGCGAGTGCCGCGGTGTAGCCCGCCGTGCCCAGCGTCATCGCGTCGAAGGCCGTCATCGATTCGGGACGGCGCACGATCCAGTCACCGGGAACGCGCACATGTTCCGCATAGCCACCATCGTGGCCCACGCCAAAGTCGTAGCCGGTGACGAGGACCTTGTCGCCCACTTTGAAGCGATGATCGACCGACGCCTCCACCGTGCCGGCGACATCGATGCCGGCGTTGGTGGGGAACTTGCGCATGATCTTGCCCGTGCCGTTGTGCGACAACGCATCCTTGTAGTTGATCGTCGAGTACTTGGTCCGCAGCAGCACGTCGCCCGGATCGAGATCCTCGATCGCCATCTCGACAAAGCGGCTCGACACCACCTTGTTCTCCTCGAACGTGCGGTAGGCCTTGAATGTGGACATCGGAGTCTCCTTGAGCGGCGGTTATGGGTAGAAGGGTGAAGGCGGCCGCGTCAGGCCGCCACGGAATCGTTCTCGGTCGTACCAGGCTGGAGCGCGGGGGTGGCGCGAGGACGCGCGATGTATTCGCGCGTGCGCATCTCGGTGAGGCGGCTCACGGTGCGCGGAAACTCCTGGGCGTTCGGGCCCGCCGGATAGAGTTGTTCGGCAGGCGCGGCCGCGGATACGACGAGCTTCACGCCGTGGTCGTAGAGGATGTCGACCAGCCACGTGAAGCGCCGGGCGAGATCGCCTTGCTCGGGTCCCATCACCGGCAACCCGGACAGGAACACGACGGCAAAGCGCTGCGCCAGTTCGAGGTAATCGCGCTGCGAGCGCGGACCATCGCACAGCGTCGCGAAGTCGAACCACACCGCGCTGCCCGCGCGGCGGCGGGCCGTCAATGGCCGGCCCTGCACGGACAGCCGGGGGGACTCGTCGGCGCCGCTCTTCATCGCGTCGAAAGCAACGGTCATGGCGCTGTCCGCCGCAGCGCCTGCGGGCACCAGGAAGATTTCCACCTGTTCCAACGCCCGCAGCCGGTAGTCGATGCCGCCGTCCACTTCCACCACGTCGAGGTGATGTTCGAGCAGCGCGATCGTGGGCACGAAATTCTGCCGCTGCAATCCGTTGGGATAGAGGCCTTGCGGCGGATAGTTCGACGTCATGACGAAGACAACGCCCGCGCTGAACAACGCGGTGAGGAGGCGCCCGAGGATCATCGCGTCCGCGATGTCCGACACATGGAATTCGTCGAAGCAGATGAGCCGCCAGCGCTTGGCGATCCGTGCGGCCACCGCTGCCAGCGGGTCGACCTCGCCATGGTGCGCCTGCAGGTCGGCGTGCACGTCGCGCATGAACGCATGGAAGTGCACACGCGTCTTGCGCTTCAATGGCACCACGGTGAAGAAGCTGTCCATCAGGAAGCTCTTGCCGCGTCCCACGCCTCCCCACAGGTACAGCCCGCGCGGCACTAGAGGCGGCGAGAACAGCCGCTTCAACCGCGATTGCCGGGCCACGCGGAACGCGGTGAGTTCATCGCAGAGGACCTGCAGCCGCACCAGCGCCGCCGCCTGCGCCGCGTCGAGCGTGGTGCCGCGCTGCGCCAGGAGGGGGGCCAGGTACTCTGCCAGAGAGCCCTGATGCAATGCCATCGGGCCGGGGTTCAGTTCCGCGCCAGGGGCCATATCCCCGATGCTAGAGATTCAGCGTCCGGCCGTCTATGGCCAGCGCGGCCTCCTTGGTCGCCTCCGACAAGGTCGGATGCGCATGGCAGATCCGCGCCAGGTCTTCACTCGAGGCGCCGAATTCCATGGCCACGACGCCTTCGGAAATCAATTCCGAGGCCATCGGGCCGATCACGTGCATGCCGAGGATGCGGTCGGTCTTGCGGTCGGCCAGGATCTTGACGAATCCGGACGTGTCGCCCAGAGCCCGGGCGCGCCCGTTGGCGATGAAGGGAAAGCTGCCGGCACGATATTCGGCGCCACGGGCCTTCAACTGCTGCTCGGTTTCCCCGACCCATGCGATCTCCGGCGCCGTGTAGATCACCCATGGCACCGTGTTGAAGTCCACATGCGGATGCTGGCCGGCAATGCGCTCTGCGACGGCCACGCCCTCCTCCTCCGCCTTGTGCGCCAGCATCGGCCCGCGCACGACGTCGCCCACCGCCCACACGTTGGAGAGGTTGGTCCGGCAGTCGGCGTCCACGGTGACAAATCCGCGCGCATCGAGCGCCAGGCCGACCGTATCGGCACCAAGGTCGCCAGTGAAAGGGATCCGGCCAATGGAGACGATCAGCCGGTCGAAGCTGGACAGCGTGGCCTTGCCCACGCTGTCCGCGTAGTTGACCGTCACGTCCTTCTTGCTGGCGACCACGCTGTCGATCTTGATGCCGGTCTCGATCTTGAGACCCTGCTTGGCGAAGAGCTTCAGCGCTTCCTTGGCCACCGATTCGTCGACCGCGCCCAGAAACGTGGGCAGGGCTTCGAGGACCGTCACGTCGGCGCCGAGACGCCGCCAGACGCTACCCATTTCAAGGCCGATGACGCCCGCGCCGACGACGCCGAGGCGCTTCGGCACCTGCGGGATGGCCAGTGCGCCGGCGTTGTCCAGCACGCGGTCGTTGTCGATGTCGATGCCCGGCAACGGACGGGGCTTCGAGCCCGTGGCAACGACCACATGTTGCGCGACCAGCTCCGCCGGCTTGGCGCCGGTGACATTGACCTTCCAGGCAGCGCCGTCCTTGCCGGCCAGCGACCCCATGCCATGGAAGAACGTGACCTTGTTCTTCTTGAAGAGATAGAGGATGCCGTCGTTGTTCTGCGTGACGACCTTGTCCTTCCGGGCGAGCATCTTCGCCAGGTCGAGCGTCAGGCCCGCCACGCCGATGCCGTGCTCGGCGAAGCTGTGTCCCGCTTGGTCGAAATGCTCGGACGACTGCAGCAGCGCCTTCGACGGAATGCAGCCGACGTTGGTGCAAGTACCCCCCGGGGCCGGCTTGCCGTCGGCACGCGACCAGTCGTCGATGCAGGCGGTCTTGAAACCAAGTTGCGCCGCGCGGATGGCCGCGATGTAGCCGCCGGGGCCGGCGCCGATGACGACGACGTCGAAGGCTTCTGCCATCACAGGTCCAGCAGCATGCGCGCGGGATCCTCGAGCACGTCCTTGATGGCCACCAGCGACAACACGGCTTCGCGGCCGTCGATGATCCGGTGATCGTAGGATTGCGCGAGGTAGTTCATCGGCCGCACCACCACCTGGCCGTTCTCGACCACCGCGCGTTCCTTTGTCGCGTGCACGCCGAGGATGGCCGATTGCGGCGGATTGATGATCGGCGTGGAGAGCATCGAGCCGAATACACCACCGTTGCTGATCGTGTACGTGCCGCCCGTCAATTCCTCGAGAGTGAGCTTGCCGTCCTGCGCGCGCTTGCCGTATTCGGCGATCTGTTTTTCGATGTCGGCGATCGACATCTGGTCCGCATCGCGGAGGATGGGCACCACCAGGCCGCGCGGGCTGCCCACCGCGATGCCGATGTCGTAATAGCCGTGATACACGATATCCGTGCCATCGATCGACGCATTGACCAGCGGATACTTTTTCAGCGCATGCACGGCGGCCTTCACGAAGAAGCTCATGAACCCAAGCTTCACGCCGTGCTCCTTCTCGAAGCGCTCCTTGTGCCGATTGCGAAGATCGATCACCGGCTGCATGTTCACTTCGTTGAACGTCGTGAGGATGGCCGCCGTGGATTGCGATTGCACGAGGCGCTCGGC
>Ga0105046_10004460_pt1 | contig 22267 bp, 17 predicted proteins | sample MAT03_FD_78385 | JGI IMG/M metagenome (GOLD analysis project Ga0105046, IMG submission 78385) | Freshwater microbial communities from Lake Fryxell liftoff mats and glacier meltwater in Antarctica - MAT-03 (megahit assembly) | ecosystem: Environmental > Aquatic > Freshwater > Ice > Liftoff...
GATTGATACCATGAATGCACATGGCCCGGATTCGTTTGCCGGTAATTTGGCTTCCGTATTTCGTGGCTCTGCTGATACTACTTTTTATATTATCGCAGTTTATTTTGGTGCTGTTGGAATAAAGAATACAAGGTATGCCGTAACAACAATGCTGCTGGCAGATCTGGCGGGGATTATAACTGCCATAGCGATGGCGTATATTTTCTTTGGGTAAAATATTATACCTGCATAAAAAAACCGTGTCGCCTCAGGCGACACGGTTTTTTTATTTAAATATCAAATTCTATTAATAATTAGCAAATGAAGATAATGCCCTTACCTGTAAGGCATTGGTTAAAGTTGTAGTATAACTGCCCCTAAACACAATTGTGTAACTCCTTTTAGCGGTAGGAGTAAGTATTGCTGTAATTGGGGTCAATACATTTCCGGGAATAGATGTAGGGGGAGGGGGGGTAATGTTCATCAAGTTTGTTCCTGAACCTGCGATACGTACATAGAATGTATCCGTTAGCCTGGATGGGAAAGGTATGAAATCTGTTACATCCGTTATCTGGAGGTTCGTAACTACATTTGCATTTCTCCTGACCGAAAATATATCAATGGCTGGAATAGCTGTTTTGGCATGAACAAAATTTGCAAAACGTATTCTTGCACTGGTGTCTGTTGGGATAGTAATATTAGTAAACACCGTTTTTTGATTTGGTGCTGTAATACTGTCATAAAGAAAAACTGTATAGTTTTTACCAGCTTGCATGTTTTGTGAAAACGTAAATGGGATTTGAGTTGTAGCACTCAAAGTATCTCTTATCAGGAAAGACCGAACACCACCATTCAAACTAAAGCCATAGCCGGAACTTGGAAACAAAGAACCAGAGGTCATTAAGGCACCTGTTACCGGGTTGCCATCTACATAAATGAAATTACGATTTGCATTTACTGTTGCCATGTACACCTGCACAATACTCTGACTATTTAAGTCCAATAGTTGTGTTGTTTTTTGATCAAAAGATTTGGTACAGGAATTTAAAAGAATTCCGGCAAAAAGAAAACTGAGAATTCCTAAAAAATATATTTTTTTCGATTTCATAATTCTTGTTTTAATTATTTACCATTAATTTTTTGAAAACCAACATTCTTTAGTAATATAATCATTGGTGCGGGCACCCAGTCTGTCTAATTCTGCAATATTATATAGATATTCTGAATTGAATCTTGGTCGTTGCCTGTAAATCCATTTGCCGTTATTATTTGGCCATAGATCTAGGCCAGTGGGTGGGGCAAATTCCCGATACACTTGTTGGCCAGTAATGGGATCAATATCTGTGTAATGGTATCTTCTGATATCAACCCAGGTTTCTACCCCTCCCCAACCATATAATGCAATATATTTTTGCATCATAATATGGGACAAAGTAAGATTATTGGCAGTTGGAACATTTATTGGGTTAGCAAAAAATGCGGATATTGCAGCAGGGGTTATTCTGCGTGCAACCGGCACAGTGGTTTCATAATTAGAAATTAACTGATCAAAGTTTAAATTAATTGCATTAATATAAGCTGCTAAAGCGCCGGGTTTATCTCCTTTTCTAAAAAGGGCTTCAGCTTTTACAAACTGTATTTCGCTGGCAGAAATGATTGGCCAAATTGGGGCATTTCTAAATATATAACGGGCATTTAAATCATTGGATGCTATTGTTGTAATATAGCGACCACCAAAAAAATTATCGGCTGAATCTCCCAATGCAATACCTGTACCCCCTCTGTTAGGTCGTATTCCTTTATAGGAACCATTTGGATTTTCCCGAATAATATAAGAAGCTCTTGGATCAATGGTAGCAGTAGGGAATTGAGTATTTAAGCCAGACATCAAATCGGAAATAAACTTTGTTTGGCGCAATCCACCAACATTTCCACGAAAAGGTGAGTAAAAGCTAAACGTACCAGCGGGTCCGGCATTAGACCAGGTGTAACTTGTATTTTCTGCATTGGTTTGCATAGCAAGATTACAATATTTAATAACTGAATCTGGCTGATAGATTGACTTATTGGTAGTACGGTGAAAAGTTTTGGCCATTACCGCATACACAAACTTTCTCCATTTGTTCATATCTCCGCCATTCATATACAGGTCTCCTTTCAGAAGATTTGCCTGGCTTACACTATCATCCGTTCTGGAAAGATTTACAAGTGCAGCACGGGATAAATTTATTACTTCGTCATACACATCGGATTGGGAGTCGTATTTGAATACAAGTTGCTCGGGGCGAAAGGCCTCTCTCAGTATCAAATCATCAGTAACATCTGTTGTTGTCATCCATCCCCATGCTCTGATGGCCTGAGCCACACCTACATAATCCCATTTCTTTTGTTCAGTTCCCCATTGAATAATCCGGCTGATATTTTGTCCATGACCATAGTATTGCATGGCCCATATATCACCCATTAAGTCTGGTGAGGTTGTACCATAGAAATCTCCCATCTGGTCTTGTCTGTTGCCGGGTGAACTAGTAGCCCAAAATTGAACAAAGCGGCCAATATAAAGCAAATCTCTTTGAACTCCATAAAGGCTGCCATTAGCCGAAGCTGAAACCAGCATACTTGCCTGTACTCCTGGCAGCAAGCTTTCTATAGGTTGTTTTACTAAGGCGTTTGGATTGGCAAATGCCTCATCAATTTTTTTAGTGCAGGAACCAAGCGGTAAAATTACAACCGCTGATAAAGCACTTATAATGATAGTATTTAGAAGCTTTTTCATATTGCTTAATATTTTAATTATTTAAAAGGATGCCCTTATTCCAACGTTTACACTGATAGGAGATGGTAAAGTACCATAATCAAATCCAAAAGCACCTACACCACGTCCTCCAGCTGTATTACCATTAACATTAGGGTCTGCACCACTATAGTTGGTAAGTAATATAAGGTCGTTACCAGTTGCAAAAACACTGAGGCTACTAATTTTTTTGATAAAATTTTGGGGAAATGTGTAACTCAATGTCAGGTCTCTTAGACGAAACCAATTTACATCTCTTTCAATAAAAGCTTCATCAGGCATCAGAGAATAATAGGCATCATTATAAGCTGGAATTACTACAATTGTATTGGTAGTAGGAGTAGTGCTGTTTTGTAATCCATCATTCAATACACCTTGCACTACCCTTGGGGTGTATCGGTCTGCTGTTAATTTACTCAGACCGTTGATAGTCATAAATAAATTTGTGCCATTATAGATATCGCCACCCACTTTCAAATCCCAAAGCATATTGAGTTTCCAGTTTTTCCAGCGGAAAGAATTATTCCAGCCAATGGTAAAATCGGAATTTCTGTCGCCAATGTTGAAAAAGTTAGAATTCGTAACAGGCAAGCCATTTGCAGGGTTTATTAGTATTTGTCCGGCATTATTTCTCTCATACTTTGATCCTGTAATTGAAGTAGTTGATTGGCCTAACATTAAACCACCTCTTGCGGTATAAAGCCAGGTATCTGCAATATAGTATTCAGATACATTTAATGGAAGTCCAACAACCTTGTTGCGCATCCTGTTGAAATTAAATATCATATCCCAATTAAAATTTTGCTTTTTCATCAGGTTATAATTCAATGAAATTTCAAGACCCTTATTTCTTGTAGATCCTGCATTCTGAGTATTTAAAACAAAACCAGTACCATAACTTAATCGAAAGTTCTCAATTATCTGCCCTTTATTTAATGTGTTATAATAAGTAATTTCCATGTTTAGCCGGCTTTTGAATAGCCTGATTTCTGTACCCATTTCATAGGTATTTTGTCTTTCAGGTCCCAATTCTGCATTGTTATTAAAAAAGCCATAAGAGAAGCCGCCGCCACTTGCCAGATTATCCACAAATACTGATTGGGTGGAATATGGCGAGTTCAATCTTGCTGTACTGGCAAGTGATGTTCTTAATTTCCAGTAGTTGAGGATACTTCCTTTTTTTAAGGCCGGGAATATATCACTCATAATTATACTCAGGCTACCTCCGGGATAATTATAATTCCTGTTTTTCTGAGGAAGGGTAGATGCCTGTTCAAAACGATGGGTATAATTGACGAAAATGTAATTTTTGAAACTAATTGCAAATTCGCCGAAATAAGCCAATTGCCGGTTTTGTACATAATTCCATTGGCCAAACTTATTGCGGTTAAGACGAAGCCTGGTACTTGGCCTGGTTAGGTTGGTGTCTCCATAATTTCCCATTAAAGCAGCTAACTCTTTGTCCGATATTATAGTTCCATTTTTATACATTTTTCCATTGCCGATTAGATTTTGTAGCCCACCCACTGAATCAACCAAATTGGTGCCATAAGTAGCAAACATTTCGGTCTTATAGTCCTGCCACATAGTACCACCCATTACTCTAATGTTTAGGTTTTTGCCAAGTTGCTTTTTTGCGGTAGCAGTAATAGTGTGGTTATATCCAGTGTATTTTCTTAAGTAGTTATCAAGTGTTCCACCAGTGCCAGCTGTTACATAAAAAGATTGGGGATTAAAAAATAAGAAGCCATTTTGATTATAGGTGTCGTAACCAAACCTTCCAGCTACTGATAGCCATTTCCATGGGTTAATGTTAACACCAAGGCTGTATGTTTTTCTATCAGTTTCATCTTTTGCAAAATTATTGTTGACATTCCATAGTGGGTTATCAAATTCGCCATTTGTAGAAACGTTGTCAAATAAGTCTGCTTTATCACCAGTCTGGTCATTTTCAAATTTCCGAATATCATTGGTTTCTGGCCATATTAGCAAGCTTAATAAATATCCGCCCCCACCTCTCAAAACCTTATTATTGACCGTTTTGATATAGGCAAATGAAGGAGTTAATTCGAGTTTATTATTAAATAACTTAGTTGTATTGGAAATTCTAAAATTATAGCGACGAAAATCATTATTAGGTACAACACCTTCCTGATCAAACAAACTACCCGATAATCTGAATTTTGACTCTTTAATTCCAAAATCAACCCCAAGATTATGGGTTTGAGATGTTCCCGTTTGAAAGAAATATTTTTTATTATCAAAAAGTTCAGTGCCAACTGGGTAAGCAGGGCCAAATTTTCTAAAACTATTACCTACAACTCCGTTTATCCCACCATTATATCCACCTAGAGTTTCTGGCCATCGGGTAACTTTTTGTACACGGAAACTATTATCATATTGTATAGCTAACTTATTGGTTTTTGCTTTACGGGTAGTTATAAGTATAGCTCCGGAACTGGCCTGACTTCCATAAAGAGCAGTAGCTTCTGGCCCTTTCAAAACTGTAATAGTTTCTATATCGGTGGGATTAATATCAGCTATCCTGTTTTGATAGTCACTTACCCTATTGGGCCTGTCTGATGCGAGGCCATTGGTTGCGCCACCGGATGATGTTTCGTTTAATGTTGAGTTGTCTAAAATAACGCCATCCACAACATAGAGCGGCTGATTACTCAATGAAAGTGAATTAAACCCTCGTAGTACTACAGAGGATGAGGAGCCAGCTAAACCAGAAGTCTGGTCAAGTGTTAAACCAGCCACACGACCCTGAAGACTATTTAGAAAATTTTCTCTTTGTGTTTCCTGAATATCGGCACCGCTTACTTTTTGTACAGAATATCCAAGTTCTCTTGGGTTTCGCTTAATGTCCATCGCCGTTACAATGACTTCTCCCATCATATTATCAGCGGTCTTTAAACTAATACCAAGAGCACTGCCATCAACGGGTTTAATATCTTCAGTTTGGTAACCAACATAAGAAACCTGTAGTGTTTCTCCCGGGTTTACCTTTATTGAAAACTTTCCGTCAGCATCGGTTTGTACGACACGTCGGGTACTTTTTACCCTGATGGTAACACCACTAAGCGGTGTCTTATTGTCCTCTGATATGATAGTACCGGTAACGGTTCTTTCCTGTGCCTGCACAGCAGGAGGCAGTAAAAGCAGCATCAACGACAGTACTAAGGACAAGTGGAGAATTTTTCTCATAGCTGTTTGTTTTAGATATATTAATTAATAAGCAGTTCCAAAATTTCTATGTTTACTACAATCGCAAAAGCGAGGTAAATTACAACACTTTTACACCAGCATCTGCATAGGGTTTTAAGGCAGGGTCGTCAGGTGCTAGTTCTGTTATCAGTAAATCAATTTCATCCAGCCCGCAAACCTTAATAGGCTGTACAGAATTTATCTTTTCTGCGATACTCAGGCAAACCACCATTTTAGAAGACTCTATCATGGCCTTCTTTAGCTGCACCACTTCCCAATCATTATCGGTAATTCCATGCTCTGCGTCTATTGCATTTGTCCCCAAAAAACAAATGTCTGCCTTTACCTGCTTTATTTTAGCAATTGCCTCCGAGCCAACAGTTATTTTAGAGGTTTTTGAAATTTTATCTCCAATAAGTATCACTTCTATATTGGGGTGGTGCATATATTCCAGGATAGCCGGAATGCTTCCTGAAATAAATGTTGCTTTTAATTGGGGTGGCAACGACCTTGCCAGCTCCATTATAGTAGTGCCACCACTTGTAAGCACAAACATGCCGTTACTGATTAAAGCGATAGCCTTTTTGGCAATGATTTGTTTTTGATTTTGCGAGTAAACACCGTTGGTGGAAAAATATACCTGGTTGAAAGAATGGGAGAGGGCACCACCATGCACTTTTATTACTTTTCCTTCATCGGCCAGTTCCTGCAGGTCACGGCGAATAGTGTCTTCCGACACATTAATTTCTGTGCACAGTGATGATGAAAGAACCTTATTGTGCAGGTTTACCTGGTGCAGGATAAATGCCTGTCTTTCCTTTTTGAGCATCCGTCAGTTTTGATTTGTTAAATATATATGGAATTCCTGCAAAAAAACGCAGAAGTTCGAAAATATTTGCAGAATGTGGAAATGTGGGGGATAGTAAAAATATTTTAGGTTCTTGATTTTTTTTGATTAGGCAAAAAAAATCCCGTCCTGCCTGGGGCGGGACGGGGAGCTTACATACAAGCTCAAAGTATCTTATTTTCCAAATGTAAAACGGGCCGAAAAGCCAATGGCCGCAGGTTCAAAGTTTATATCGCTAACAATATTTAATTCTGGCTTCCAGTCTAATGAAATGTTGAGTGGTATGTTGCCAAATTTGTAGTCAAGACCAAGTACACCTTGTGCACCAAAGTTGGGGTCGGTGGTTGTTTTTTGAGTGATTACATTAACCTTTTTCAGGAAGGCAATATAACCGCCGGCACCATAGAAATAGGTTAACCCGGAAGCTGATAAAGGTTTATGAAACTCCAGCAAAGCTCCAATAGCCAGTGGATCGCCAAAAGTCAACAGACCTTCGATGGCTGTTTTTTCATTGATAAATTGTTTGATGGAGATGGAATTGTTTTGCATGGCATTCGAACTGCTGAGGCGAACACCGAGTGCTGTTTTATACGCAGCACCATCCTGGGCAGATAAGATATTGAGAGAGCCAGTGCCTGCTACGAGCAAGCATACAATGATTATTTTTTTCATGGTGATTTATTTTGCCCTATGCTAACGCAAAACCATGTCCAGAAAGTCTAAAGGAAATGCAAAGATTGTTGCTGGTTGTTGATAATTGGTTGGTGGTTGGGGTCGTTTAAATGAAAGTTCTTGACAGGTTGCAGGGAATTTTATAGTTGGAGTAACCAGTTACAAGAAACGAGCAACCAGCATCTAAAACAAATCAAACTTCGTCTTGGGTCTTCTTTCATCTAACCATTTGAAATTGGGGAGCCGCATTTCCGAAGGACTTTTTTGCTTGATTGGCCAGATGGTGCCGGTAACACTGCTGCGGAAAACAACTTTTTGCAATGCCTGTTCACTAAAATAAATATCCATAATGTCAGACTTGGATTCGTTGATGCCGGTGTAGGCACTGTCTTCATCCTGCAGATAGTAAATACATTCCGCCGAACCATTGGCCCTTACAGAATCTATATTCCCATTGCTGAAATAACCATCCATCCGGGTTGATTTTATCTGGTTATACACTTCCGGATCCAGTTTATTGGCCAAAAAACTATTTTCAAATACTTTCATCCGTTCTGCTTTCTTGTTTTTGGTAAAAAGCAAAATTGTATCTCCCGTTATCTGTGTTTTTTCTTTGGCCCAGAGAACAGGTTCCTGGTATAGCCGGAAGGTGGAATCTTTAAACGAATAAAACATACTATCACAAATGGCCTGCAGGGAGTCAGAAAAAATGCGGACATTGCGATAGGCCTCGAAATAGCGGTTGGTGCTGTCTTTATTTTTTAGATTCAGCACTTTTGTTCCCTTTACGGTGTCTTTACGAACGGAATCCTTCTTATAGGAAACAGAATCCTTCTGAATATACAGATCGGTAAGACGGGCAGAGAACAATGTATCGGCAGCAATGTAGATAGAATCGTTATCCTGTTTTACAATCATCAACGGTTTTCGGGTGGCCAGTATCCGGTCTCTTTTATTATCGCTGAATACTTCTCCGGCAATAATAGTGGTATGCTGAACCGAATCAATAATAATTACATTTCCTTTTGCATGACTGATGCCGGTACTATCATCGGTAGCAATAGTATTAGCAGTAATAGTTAGTTTGCCATCTTTTATTACCGGTCTTCCACCAAACTCTGCCTTGCCGGTTTGCATATTATAAAAACCTTCGCTTGTTTCAACAGTTCTTCCGCTGCTGTCTTTGATAAGTGTGTAAGCGATAAACCGGGCAGTTTGCGTTTCGGTGTTGTAAAGTAACGAGTCGGTTTTTATATCGTATGCCGGGTCTTTTAGTACTACCTTGTTTTTAAAATATACATCCCGCAGCCCGGCATAGTAATAGCCTTCTTTGCTGGTAAGAATAGTTTTCTTGTTGGTTACTTTGCCACCATGTTTGTAAATACCAATGTCGGTGGTCATGTCGTACTCAAGATCGGGAGTGGTTAATGTACCCTTACCATCTGTTAAGCGAACACCACCATCAAGAAAAGCAAGTTTTTTATTAATAAAATAACGGAGATGGCTGGAATAGATATTGGCCGTGTCCGCATCATTAATATGCACATTGCCCCAGGCTTCAAAAGTGTTGGTATTGTTATTAATAACACAACTGTCGCAATAGAAATAAGAATTGTTTTGTTTCAGCCTTACATTGCCCGCCAGTATCTGCAACTGTGTAGAATCGTTTAGTTTTATTAATTCTAATTTGCGAACACCCGGTAAAATTTCAATTGTTCTGGTGCTGTCGGCAGAAGAGGAAGGTGTATTTACTGGAGGAGGTATTACCTGCCCAAAAGAAATAACAGGACTATTACTGAGTCCGGCAAATAACAGGCAGTAAAATATTTTAAAGGTTCGCATTATTTATTCCCGGCAGGAATAGTATCTTTTTTCGCTGGCGAAGTTAATGGCCCGTCCTTATCTTTTTTGCCAAAGACAGATATATTAACGTAGCGTTTGGGATTGGTACGCAGGTCGTCTGCCAGTATCTCAAAACTCAGTATCGCATCAGTTAGTTTATTATACAAAGTTTTGTCGTTGATCAATGCACCTAATGTTCCATCCTTGCTTGACAACATAGTTGAAACTTTGGAAGCCGCTGCTTTCAACTGGCTGATCATTGTGTTTAAGGAATCAATGGTTGGTTTTAGTTCAAGTGCGGCTAACTTTTCAGATGTCTTTTTGGCGTTGCCGATTGTTTTTGAAATATCTTCTGTATTAGCCTTCAGGCTTTCTGTTATAGAACTGGCATTGTTTAATGTTTTTGCCAAAGCACCAGTTTGATTATCCAATAAACCATTCAGGGAACTACTGGCCCTGTTCAGATTGGCAAGTGTTTGTTGTAAATTGCTCTTTGCATCAGAATTGAGTAAGCCATTTACTCCTGTAAGAGTTTGGGTTAATGTATCCAGTACAGATCTTACTTTGGTAAGGGTAGGGTTGATTTGCGCAGATACCTGGTTTATTATTCCGCTTTCTTCCCGTGTTTTTAGAGTGTCGCCTAATTTTAAATAAGTTTTTGAATCGCCTTTCTCTATTACAATATAGGATGCTCCAACTAAGCTTGATCCAATATAGGCGACGGAATTGTCAGGAATATTAATGTCTCTTGTAAGATTGATGGTAATAATAATAGCACTCACATTCTTATCGAGTTCTTTTTTTTCATACACCGCACCGATGGGAAGACCATTAATCTTTACTTCGTTGGATTTTTCCAACGAACCCATATTGCTGAAGACCGCATATATTTTTTTGCTCTTGCTGAACAGGCTTTTTCCTTTCAGAAAATTGAAACCAAGGATAAGTATAGTAAGAGCAGTAATGGTAAGGATGCCGACTTTTGTTTCGTTGCTAATTTTCATGGATTGCTTTGTTAAGATAATTAACCCTTAACAAGGGGGCAAGATAACTAATTATTTTTAAACAGGTTAACCCTGTCAGAAGCCCTTTTTCTCCTGGCCGGATTCGTTATCTTTTGTTTTTGATTCCTGTTTTTCCTTATACTTTTTAAAAGCTGTGAAAATATTATTGACGATTTCCTGCTGGCCGGCTTCGCTGGTAATATATTCTTCTTCATCTTTATTGGAGATGAAACCAATTTCCACAAGAATACTGGGCATGGCAGTGGCCTGCAGCACCCAGATGCCTTTATCATTTCTTTGCTTTACACCACGGTCTACCCGGCCGGCATCTTTAAATTCTTCCTGAATATAATCGGCGAGGGTCAGGCTTTTTCTGAAATAATTTTGCGCATAGATAAGCATCCTCACTTTTTCATTGGGATCGGAGGGGTCTGGCAGTGTAAGGGTAGAAGTGGAGTCTATTTCCCCAGTGTAGTCATTATTTTTTGAAATAGAATTTATTTTCGAGTCGTTCTTACTTACTGCCCACAAGTAAGTTTCTGTTCCCTTTGCTTTGTTTTCTACCCACACATTTTCATACTGGTATTGGTAGCTGGTTGTCTTATATGTCTTTTTTCCTTTTTTGTATGTTTTAGTGATAGGGGTTTTTCCAACTACTTTTCTTTCATACCAGCCGCCGGGACGTTTACCGGCGGAGTTGCAATGGATAGCAATAAATAAATCACCACCCGATTCATTAGCAAGATTGGCCCGGTATTTCAAACCCGCATCAACGGATGTTTTATTGCCCGGCACTATATCCGTTGTTCTGGTATAAATAATTTTCATCTCCGGGAAAGCCTTTGCCAGGGTGTCTCCAAGTTTTAAGGATACTTGCAACGAAACATTGGCTTCTGTTGCAATAGTTCCAGTGGCGCCAGGGTCCATGCCACCATGACCGGGGTCTATGATAAGAGTTTGGATGGGCTTCTTTTTACTGTCCTGGCAGATAGCGGAAATAAAAAAAGAAGAAGCCAGTAAAAAAGTAAATACAAAAAAAGGTTTTCTCATTCGATCAGCGTTTTGACAGAAACGGAAAAATAAACTTTACAATGGTAGCACAGGAAGTTTTATTTAGCAAGTTTCTTTTCTTTCTCTTCTATCATTTTAAGAAAAGAAGTTACATCCTTTGATACAGGATTGTTACTTTTCCTGCTATCACCTGTTTCCATATCCTGTTGTTGTTTTTCTAACCCGGCAATATAATTTTTTAATGCTTTAATAATACACTGTGAAAGTTCTTTCTGTCCTTCAGTACTGTTCAGGTATCTCTCTTCTTCGGGATTTGAAATGAATCCTGTTTCAATAAGCACACTGGGCATAGCAGTAGCCTGTAATACCCAAATGCCAACACCCCGTTGCTTTACATCTCTGTCAACACGGCCTACTTTGGTAAATTCATCCTGCACTAACCCTGCCAGTGTAGCACTTCGTTTGAAGTATTGCTTTGTTTTTAGTAAGGAAAGTGCAATGAACTCAGCAGAGTTGGGATCGAAACCGCTACCATAATTTTTTTCAAAATTTGTTTCTTCAAACATCTGGGCATTTTCCCGCATTGCCAGTTCTTTCTCATCGTTTTTATGGGATCCCCAGATATAGGTTTCTGTTCCCTTGGCTCCACTTGGAACAGTATAATACCGGTACTGAGGTACTGTCTTTGTTTTCTTTTTTCTGTTCTTTCCTTTGCCTACATAATAGGTTACTTTTTTTTCACCAATCAATTCGGATTTTCGCTGAGCCGGTGCAGAATTAACATGGATACAAATGAAGAGGTCTCCTTTATTCTCATTTGCAATTTCAGCCCGCCTGTGCAGTGCAACAATTTTTTCCGTAGGCCTGGTTTCCACTACTTTTATTTCAGGAAATTCTTTATGAATATCCTTAACCAGTTCTTTGGAAACAGCAAGGCATATTTCATCCTCGTAGGAGAATGATCCTTTGGCTCCATTATGTCCACCGTTTGACATTATGCCATGCCCTGCATCTACAATGATTGTCCTGATTACTTTTTGTTTTTTCTTTTCGCTTTGTTCATCCTTATTAAAGGAGAAAATAGTAATACAAAATGCGGTGACCAGGAAAAAGAAAATGGTTCTTCTAATCATCAAATTCGTTTTAAAGTTTTTCTAAATCTTCACAAATTGTTTAGGACTGGCTTTAGGATGCCTATTGATAAAGGGTTACTTTTGGCCTTAACCTGATGAAGCAACTGTACAAATTTAGGCCAAATATTTTTTTTTACGGGATACTGACTGCTGCTATGTTTTGCACACTAACGTGGAAAACTGCTGCAAACAGTATTTTGCCGCCAGATTTTCGCAGTGCTTTAACATTCTCTTTAGTAGTTACCGGGGCTGATACTACAAAACCATTGCTAAGAAGAGCAACAAACAATAACCTGACTATTAGCAATAGCAACCCGACCGATACCACCAAACCTACCCGTCCAACTACAGCACTACCAGGTAATGATACAAGTATTAAACAAAAAGTTGACACCTTTCAGCTAAAGATTTCAAAAGATTCATTAGATGCTCCATTAAAATATGCAGCAGAAGATTCAGCGGTAATACTCATCAAGGATAAAAAAATATTACTCTACGGAAAAACAAAAACAGAATACAAAGACATCATCTTAACAGCACCCAAAGTAGAAGTAGATCAGCAAACAGAAATTGTAACGGCTGTTAACAGCAGAGATAGTACAGGGGCTGTAAAAGAAACAGCTCATTTTAAAAGCGGTGAAAGTGATTTTACCAGTGATACTATCCGATATAATTTTAAAACACAAGTAGGGCTTACTAAAAATACTTTCACTATGCAGGGAGAGTTTCTCGTTATTGCTGAGCAGGCCAAAAAAGTAAACGAGAGTACCACTTTTGCAAAAGGAGCAACATTTACTACCTGCTTGCTAGATGATCCGCATTTTGGTATCAAAACCGGAAAAATGAAAATTATTAATCAGAAGTTAGCCATATCCGGTCCGGCCCATCTTGAATTTGAAGGAGTGCCAATTCCGCTTATTTTGCCATTTGGTTTCTACCCGTTAAGCCAGGGACGAAAATCAGGATTGCTGCCTCCTCAATTTGCTACCAACGAACAATTTGGATTGGGCCTCGAAGGGTTAGGTTATTACAAAGTATTAAGCCCATATTGGGATGCAAAAGTGTATGGTAACATTTATTCGTATGGTGGATGGTCGGTAAATGTAAATCCTACTTACCGAAAAAGATACCGTTACAGTGGAGTGTTTAATGTCAGCCTGCAAACCACCAAGCAGAATTTTAAAGGCGATCCTGATTTTTTAAAGAACAAAAGTTTTTTTATTACGTGGAGCCATTCTGTAGATGGAAAAGCAAGACCCGGAACAACATTTTCTGCAAACGTCAATGCAGGTTCTACCAAGTTTAATGAACTTGTTCCGAATAACAACCAGACTAATTTTCAAAATCAGTTAGGCTCCTCCATTACTTATGCAAAAACATGGGCGGGCAAACCATATAATCTCACACTTAGTGCCAATCATAATCAGAACAACAGAACCCGGTTGATTAACCTTAGCCTTCCTGATGCCGGCTTTTCGGTTAATACGTTATATCCTTTCCAGGGAAAAACAACTGCTGGTGAACCTAAGTGGTATGAAAAATTAGGTGTGGGTTATAATGGTACATTCCGTAACCAGGTTTCTTTTTATGATACAGCAGCTAAGCTAAGAGACCTGATTGATACATTGCAATGGGGTGCACAACATAACTTTCCTGTCATTGTTGCATTGCCACCAATATTGGGTGGTGCAGTTATTGTTTCTCCGTCTGTCTCTTATTCGCAGGTTTGGATTCAACAAAAAATGCGGCGCAACTGGAATGTTGCTACACAAAAGGCGGACACTACCGTTACAAAAGGTTTTTTTACTGATCACCAGCTTAGTTTTGCTTTATCATTTAATACGGCCATTTTTGGGACTTATCAATTTAAGAATTCAAGACTTGAGGCACTCCGGCATGTTATACGTCCTTCTTTAAGTTTGAACTACAAACCTGATCTTTCGAAACAACATTTCTACACGGATACAATTTCACCAGGGTTTGCATACCGTATGTCGGAGTTTGAAGGAGCACTTTATTCTGGTTTTGGAGAAGGAAGAACGGGTGGTATTTCTTTTTCTCTGGATAATAACCTGGAAATGAAATACCGGTCTAAAAAAGATACAAGTAGTGAAAAGACCAAAGCTAAAAAATTGATTGATGGATATGGATTAACCACCGGGTATAATTTTTTGCGGGATTCCATGAAGCTTGACTTGATTTCACTTTATTTCAGAACTACATTGTTTGAAAAAATCAGCATTACGGCCAATTCAGTGTTAGACCCTTATCAAACAGATGCAAGGGGCGGGGCTATTAGTAAATATGCCTGGCAGGATGGTAAATTTAAATTGGGCAGGCTTACCTATGGCAGCATTGCAATGAGCACCAGTTTCCAAAGTAAGCCAAAGGATGCGAAGAAAGATGCAGAAAGAAAAAAGCAAGCGGAACAGCGCCTTAATGATCCTAACCTGATTGCCAATCAGCAGCAATTATTGGATTATATGCGGCAAAACCCTTCTGAGTTTGTAGATTTTAATATTCCGTGGCAGGTAACGCTGGGTTATTCATTGTTTTTTTCAACAAGGCTGAAAGCAGATTTGAGTGGGTTTGAAAAGGACTTTAGTTCCAATGTTAACTTCAGCGGAAGTTTTAGCCTGACTCCCAAATGGAACTTTAGTGTAAACGGTTATTATGATTTCGATACAAAGCAGTTGCAAACTTTCCAGATGTCAATTAACCGGGAGATGCACTGCTGGCAAATGTCAATTAATGTAACACCGGTAGGTCTGTACCGGTCGTTCAATTTTTCTATCAGCCCCAAAGCATCAATATTGCAGGATCTTAAAATAAACCGTACAAGATCATTCACTAATTTTTAGTGCTGTGCTGCACATAGTAGTCTTTCATGATTGCAAAAACTTTATCCCGAAGTTGTTCTGTTGTTTGCCCATTAGCGGGGATAGCTTCAAGAAAGTGCATTTGTAAACGGTGTGGTAAAAAGAAGAATGGTTTATTTACCGGTAATGCCTTTTTGGTATTGAAGATGATAGCAGGAATGATTGCAGTATTTGTATCTGCGGCCAGTTTAAAAGCACCGTCATGAAATTTTTTCAAAGGTTCATTCGTACGGTTGCGGGTTCCTTCCGGGTAAACAGACATGTGCATACCGCCGGCAAGAACTTTTTTCATTTCTTCAAAACTTTTTCGCCGGCTGCTTTCGCTTTTTCTATCCACTAATACTGCACCCTTCCGGTAAAACCAGCCAAACAAAGGAACTTTTACAAAAGAATTTTTAGCAATTGTTTTATTGGCCCCCGGTATAAAAGGGCAGGAGATAGGAATATCAAGCATAGAGTTATGATTGCACACAACGATATAAGCCGTTTTTGGTTTAAAATTTTCTTTCCCTTTTATTTTTAAAGGACAACCCACCAGGTGCAGCCACACCGTGATCCATATTTTTGAAACTTTAATAAAAAAACGTTGCCCTTTCGGATCGGGTATCAGGTAAGGAATCATGGAGGGAATAAAAATGATAAGAAAGGTGGATATAAAACTAACAATACCCCAGAATGCCCAGATGCGGCCAGCTATTTCTTTAAAAATTTTCATGCAACGATAATATCAGCAAAAATAGTTTGTTTCAATGCAGGACATTCAAAATCATCCTCAACAAGTGGCCTTAGGATAACTCTGTTGGTTTCAAGTACTAAATTGATTGGAATCATAAGATTAGTATAATAAGAAACAAAGTTAAATTTTATACACTCCTTTAGGGGATGGGGGCTAAAGGCTCCAGTCCACCGGGTCAATTCCTTTGCTTACAAGGTATTCATTCGTTTTTGAAAAATGTTTGCAACCAAAGAAACCCCCATAGGCTGAAAGGGGAGAAGGATGCACCGAACGTAGGATGAAATGTTTTGTTTCATCAATCAATACTCTTTTTTCTTGTGCAAATTTCCCCCACAACAGGAACACTACATTTTTCTTTTGCTCCGATATTTTTTTGATTACTGTGTCTGTAAATGCTGCCCAGCCAATTTTTGAATGACTCATCGGCTCACCAGCCCTTACCGTTAAAGATGCGTTTAATAAAAACACTCCTTGCTGCGCCCAATGAGTAAGGTTGCCATGATGAGGAATCTCAATGCCAATATCCTCCTGCAATTCCTTAAAGATATTAAGCAATGAAGGCGGTGGTGGCACTCCATGCTGTACAGAAAAGCAAAGCCCATGTGCCTGTCCCTGCCCATGATAAGGGTCTTGTCCGAGTATTACCACTTTTACCTTATCAAACGGAGTTGTATTAAATGCGTTAAAAATAAGACTGCCCGGAGGATAGATGACCTTGCCCTGCGATTTCTCGGTTTTTATATGCAGGGGAATTTGCTGGAAATAATCTTTGGAGAATTCGCCTTTCAATACTTCTTTCCATGACGCTTCAATCTTTACATCCATTACAATTGATATTTCAGTAAAAGTAAAAAAGCGAAGCCAAACTGACCTCGCTTTTGTGACCCGGATTGGATTCAAACCAATGACCCCAAACTTAGAAGGTTTGTGCTCTATTCAGCTGAGCTACCGGGCCGTAAAGAGGTGCAAATATAATCGAAATAAAGATTGGAGGGAAGTAAAAATAGCAGTCTTATATCATGCTATTACTATTGTTACTTCATACCCGGCAACCGCAAACTTTCTAAAAACACATTCACTTTAGCCTCCGGTAGTTCTTTTTTGCTGTAGGCATACAGGAAACCAATAAACTTACCATCTGTCCAGGCTTTTATTTTCCACTTGTCAAGTTCCTTGTCTTCCCAATAATCAAGAATGCCACGGGTATTTTCATTATTATTTAAGTGATGGCCCTTGCCGTATCCGGCTGCTTTTTTAATATTGAAACTGTTTTTGAGAAAATCCACGTAAGAAACCATCATTTCTTCTGCCACATCAAGATCATTAATGATAGTAAGCAGTTTGACACAGATAATCCCGTAGGTTACTTCACCAATCGTACATTCTCCGGTATATACTTTCGAAGAATCATCGCTGTAATCAACATCATATTTTGATTCGCAATAACTGTAGAGGGAACAGCCGGAATTGCTGATTGAATATTTTTTCAGGCTTTGGGCATTGGTAGCAGCGGCAATAAGGAAAAAGGCAAGCAGCGGGGTAAATTTCATCACCAGTTTTTAATAAAAGTAAAAATAACGCATTTGTATTTTATACCCATTGGGTGGTATTTAACTTATTCGTTTACTTTGAGGCTTCAATTGATGGCACATGAGTAAAAATTTAAATTACGGAACCGACCAACTGACGATAACCAATGTTCTTGCCGTTGCATCAGGCAAAATAAAAGGCATATTAAATGAGGAGGCTATTCAAAAAATAAAAGCCAGTCAGCAGCATGTACAGCAGATAGTGGATGAGAATAAAACGGTGTATGGCATCAACACTGGTTTTGGCATACTTGCTAATACACCTATCTCCAAAGAAGATACAGCCACACTCCAATATAAAATTCTGCAAAGCCATAGTGTGGGTGTTGGCGACCCGATTCCGGTAGAAGTAGCCAAACTGATGCTGATAACAAAAGTTCATGCACTGGCACAGGGTTTTAGTGGTATACAATTATCCACATTAGAAAGAATTATCTGGCACATAGAAAATGATGTGATACCGGTAGTGCCTGAAAAGGGTAGTGTAGGGGCTTCTGGTGATTTAGCACCCTTGGCACATTTATTTTTACCATTGATTGGATTGGGAGAAGTTTTTTACAAAGGCACAAGACACAAGGCACAAGAAGTTTTCGATAAGTTCAAATTATCTCCCATTCAATTAGGACCCAAAGAAGGCCTTGCTTTAATCAACGGTACACAATTCATTTTATCGTTTGCAGTAAAAGCGGTGCAACGGATGCACAATTGTCTCGAAGCTGCCGACATCATCGGTGCAATGAGCCTGGAAGCATTAACCGGCACCAAGGCTCCCTTCGATGAACGGTTACATGACCTTCGTCCTTTCAATGGAAATAAATTAGTAGCCCAGCGTTTACGGTTGTTATTAAAAGATTCCGACATTATGCAAAGCCATGTGGATTGCGGTAGGGTGCAAGATCCATATTCACTTCGTTGTATGCCACAGGTGCATGGTGCAAGCCGCAATGCCTGGTTACATCTAAAGGAATTAACGGAGATAGAATTAAATGCTGTGACCGATAATCCAATAATCTTTAATGCACAGGATACCATCAGTGGTGGCAATTTCCATGGTCAGCCATTGGCTTTACCATTAGACTATTGTTGCTTTGCTGCATCCGAAATAGGTAACATCAGCGACCGCCGTTGTTATTTATTATTAGAAGGAAAATGGGGCTTACCGATGTTGCTGATGAAAGATGTTGGCCTTAACAGCGGCTTTATGATTCCGCAATATACTACTGCCGCATTGGTGTCGGAGAATAAAACACTTTGTTTCCCTTCCAGTGCTGATAGTATTCCCACATCACTCGGACAGGAAGACCATGTAAGCATGGGCAGCATCAGTGGTAGAAAACTGAATAGAGTATTAGATAACTTAGAATACATTATGGCCATTGAATTACTATCTGCCTGCCAGGCTATCGAGTTTCGGAGCCCGTTAAAAAGTTCTGCTTTATTGGAATTTGGACATGACTATGTCCGCCAGTTTGTCTCTTTTGCCAATGAAGACCGGATTTTTGCGGACGATATTAATCAGGTTGCCGGTATTATCAAAGATTTTTCGTTTGTGGAAAAGGTAAATGAGTTTGCGAAGGAGAGTGGTGTTTTGTTGAATAAAGGATATGAAGGGTTTTCTAACCTGTAGCGACACTTGTATATTCTGAGTCTTTGTCATTCCGGGGAACGAGGAATCCCAGAGACTCTAATATAGGTCACCGAGCTACCCTAATGAATCTTTCAATCAAATAACCCTTGTCATACCTATACTTCGTACCTCAGCACAACCTGCGGAGGTATCTCAGAGACTCTAACTGTAACACACGATGCACATATACAAACAACACCATTACTATGTTTACATCGTTACCAATCCCGAACGAACCGTACTATATACCGGTGTTACCAACAATCTTTCACAACGACTAATAGAACACTGGGTAAACAAAGGCCAACCCAAAACTTTTGCTGGTAAATACTATTGCTACAATCTTATTTACTTTGAATATTTTCCTTATATCAACAATGCAATTGCAGGAGAAAATGAAATAAAGGGCTGGCGGAGGCAAAAGAATCTTGACCTCATAAAAACAATGAACCCAGATTGGACTTTCCTGAATCCTTCTATTTGTGGTGAATGGCCACCGAAAGAGGCTACTAAAAGGTATTAAAGAACCTTGTGCTGACGATAGTCTGAAGAATCTCCAATCTTTAACGACTATTGCTTTTCGGGTATGTAGCGAATCTCCAATCTTAATGACTCTTGTCATGCTGAGGAACGAAGCAACTCAGTGACTTAAACCTAAAGACTCTATAAGTATATCTGAGCCACCTTAGATTTAAGTCTCTGAGATACCTCCTTCGTCGGTAGGACAAGAGTCATTACAACCAAAGTTTTCCCTAACGTTACAAGACTCCGAAATTCTACATCCCTGCCACCGTCTCCAACGCCAACCTCATCATCGGCAACAACGCCTTCTCTCTTTCATCAGCCGATATCTGCTCATGAGTAGGAATAATATCCGACACTGTCAATAAAGTAGCCGCCGATTTCTTTAATTGCTTTGCATTCGCAAATAATGCAAATGCTTCCATCTCTACCGCCATACAATCATTTTTATGTGCAAACTCCGGTGTTCCGGTAGTAGAGCGATAAAAAACATCACTCGAATGAACCGCACCTTTTTTCAATTCCATTTTCAATGCTGCTGCTGTTGCATTAATAGCTGCATATGCTTTTCCTTCGTGGTAAAGATGGTCACCAGGAAAACCAAAGGCACATTGGGCATAGGTTGATTCACTAAAAGCCCTTTCTACATTTACCAGGTCAAATAATTTAAGGCCGGTAGTATAAGCACCGCAGGTACCGATACGAATAATGCAACCCACATTGTATTCAGTGAACAGTTCATAAGAATAAATACCGATAGAAGGGCAGCCCATACCACTGGCACCCACTGTTACTGGTTTATCTTTATAAGTGCCGGTAAAAAAATAAATATTCCGGGTGCCGCTTACCTGTTTTACATTCTGCAAAAAGTTATCAGCAATATATTTGGCCCGCAGCGGGTCGCCGGGCATCAGTACTATAGGGGCTATTTCAAAGGGTTGGGCATTAATATGAATACTCATTCAACAAAGTTTGCTTGAAGATATTTCTTTTAAGAGAGAATAACGACTTTTGCGGTTCACCGCAGAGAACAGGAGAAACAGAGGATTCGCAGAGATTCTCTGCGCAAACTCAGGGAACTCTTGTTCTCTGCGGTAAAAAAATAATATATGACAACAGCTACGACCCGCTACGACCCCATAAAATATAAAACCCCAACCGGCACAACACTCTGCTGCAAAGGCTGGATACAGGAAGCAGCACTAAGAATGCTTCTTAACAACCTCGACCCCGAAGTAGCCGAACGTCCCGACGACCTTATCGTGTATGGTGGAAGAGGCAAAGCTGCCAGAAACTTTGAAGCCCTCGACAATATCATAGCAGCACTCAAAATATTAGAGAATGATGAATCACTCCTTATTCAATCCGGCAAACCCGTTGGCATTTTAAAAACACATAAAGATGCACCGAGGGTACTCATCAGCAACAGTCAACTTGTACCCAACTGGGCCAACTGGAAACATTTTGATGAACTCGAAAAAAAAGGCCTCATGATGTATGGACAGATGACGGCAGGAAGTTGGATATACATTGGTTCACAGGGGATAGTACAGGGTACTTATGAAACTTATGCAAGTATTGCCGACAAGCATTTTGGTGGCTCATTGAAAGGAACATTGAACGTAACAGCCGGTCTTGGTGGCATGGGAGGTGCACAACCTTTAGCAATAACAATGAACGAAGGGGTGGCCTTAATAGCCGAAGTAGAAGAGTGGCGTATTGACAAACGCATTGAAACAAAATACCTGGATGAAAAATATCTGGATATAGATGAAGCCATTGATAAGGCACAAGCATACAAGGTACAAGGCACAAGTAAAAGCATCGGTGTGCTGTGCAATGCTATTCATCTCTTACAACGTTTGATTGAAAGAAACATCATTCCCGATACATTAACCGACCAAACATCTGCCCACGATCCGCTCATTGGGTACATACCACACATATTAACCAACGAACAGGCCAACATACTACGGCAACAAAACCCAACCGAATACCTCGAACGCAGTTACGAAAGTATGTACCTGCATGTACAGCTTATGTTGCAACTCATGGACAAAGGCGCCATTACTTTCGACTATGGCAATAACATCCGTGCAAGAGCAAAAGAGTATGAAGATAGGAGTCGGGAGCCAGGAGCCGGGACTCACTACTCCCGACTAACGACTCACGACTGCTTTGCTTTTCCCGGCTTTGTCCCCGCCTACATACGTCCTTTATTCTGCGAAGGCAAAGGCCCGTTCCGTTGGGCAGCTCTTAGTGGCGACCCGAATGATATTGCTGTTACCGACGAACTTATCATCAATATGTTTCCGCATAACAAAGGCATGTTGCGATGGATGAAAATGGCCAAAGAAAAAATTGCCTTTCAGGGATTGCCTGCAAGAATATGCTGGTTGGGACAAGGCGAAAGAGAAAAAGC
>Ga0105046_10004462_pt1 | contig 22263 bp, 9 predicted proteins | sample MAT03_FD_78385 | JGI IMG/M metagenome (GOLD analysis project Ga0105046, IMG submission 78385) | Freshwater microbial communities from Lake Fryxell liftoff mats and glacier meltwater in Antarctica - MAT-03 (megahit assembly) | ecosystem: Environmental > Aquatic > Freshwater > Ice > Liftoff...
ACCAGGAGAGCGCCTTATCGTCCTGAAGAACGATTGTTGCCGGAACGGTGTTAGGATTGTAGGTACCGAGTTTCTCGATAAAGCGGCCATCTCGTGGCGCTGTGGCATTTGCGACAACAAGGTCGTACATCGCCAGTTTTTTTCTGCCTCTGCGGGCAAGTCTGATTTTAACCATTTGGTTTTGAATTAGTGAGGAACGCGTCCCCGTTTTTTAAAATGGGCTGCAAAAGTAAGGTTAATAAAGCAAAATTCCCAAAGTTGGAAGAGAAAAAATCCAGAGGATAAAACATCCTTCATTTAGCTTAGTACAATCATGATAATCAGCCAGATCAACTATACAAAACACTTATCCTGTTACCTCACAATTGCGGAATTTTAAGAAGGAACATATCATTGACACATACCTGAGAACCAAATCAAATTCTGAAAAAATCTACAATTTCAATAGTTCAATCTGAAATTCACTGAAAAAACCAATGTTTTCTCTATTCTTGCGGCAAGATTAAAATACCAAGGGATAAACCAAACCTAATACGGATAAAACAAAAATGGATTTTTCAACGATTTCAACGATTGATATAATCGTTTTCGTAGGCTACTGCCTGCTTGTGGTTAGTGTTGCATTGTATGTATCGCGAACCAAAAAAGGAGAAGAAAAGAGTTCGGCTGATTATTTCATGGCCGGGAATACTTTGCCCTGGTGGGCAATCGGAACAGGTCTTATTGCTGCCAACATCAGTGCTGAACAATTGATCGGAATGACCGGTTCCGGCTTTGCGATCGGACTTGGAATTGCAACCTATGAGTGGATGGCCGCTGCAACTCTGATTATTGTAGCAAAGTTTTTTGTTCCAATCTTCCTTGAAAAGAAGATTTTTACCATGCCCCAATTTCTGGAATTGCGGTACGACAACCGCGTACGAACTTCCCTCGCCATTTTCTGGCTATTTCTTTATGTGTTCGTAAATCTGACTTCCATCATTTATCTGGGAACGATTGCTGTAAAAGGCGTGTTGGGATTGCAGGATACGGTTCAAAATACACTTATAATTGCAGGGATCGTAGCACTCTTCTCCACCATTTATACCCTTTCCGGTGGACTCATGGCAGTGGCATGGACCGACCCGATACAGGTATTCTTTCTGATTGCCGGTGGGCTGGTAACCACATATTTAGCTCTGGACAGCCTTTCAGACCATCAAGGTTTTATAGCCGGTTTTAAGGTGCTTTACAATGAAATCCCGCAGAAGTTCTCCATGATACTGGAACCTGGTGAAATTATAAAACCCAATGGAGGCGATGCCTACCAGGATTTACCAGGACTTACAGTGCTGGTTGGTGCCATGTGGATAACCAATCTGAATTATTGGGGATGCAACCAGTACATCACCCAAAAAGCTCTGGCTGCAAAAAGTCTGAAGGAAGCACAAAGAGGTTTGGTATTCGCAGGTTTTCTGAAGTTGCTTATGCCTTTAATCGTCGTAATTCCCGGTATGGTTGCCTACCTCCTGACCCAACGCCATGATCCATCGCTGGTTCGGGAAATTTTGAGACCCGATGATACCTATCCTATTTTATTGAATTCATTTTTGTTTCCCGGTGTAAAAGGTCTTGCTTTTGCGGCCCTGTTTGCTGCCATCGTCGGAGCCATTTCTTCCAAAACAAATTCCATTGCCACCATTTTCACGATGGATATTTACAAGCAATTTTTCAATAAGAATGCATCTGAAAAACAACTTGTTGGAACTGGAAGAATAGTCACTCTCGTTGCTCTTTTACTTGCAGTTCCTGTTGTACCGATACTGGGAAGTTTTGATCAGGTATTTCAATATATTCAGGAATACACAGGCTTCGTTTCGCCAGGTATATTTTGCATCTTCTTTTTTGGTTTGTTTTGGAAAAAAGCAAGTGCAAATGCTGCCGTTTGGGTTGCGCTTCTGACTCTGCCTGTTGCGATCGCTTTCAAATTCGGTGCACCGGAAGTTCCTTTCCTTGATAGAATGGGATATACATTTGTAATTCTCTCAGCGGTTATGATTTTCATTTCGATGATGGACAACAAACAAGGTGCAGATCCTAAAGCCATTAATTTAAGAGATTTGGTTGATTCAAACGCTAACCTTGCTCAGCATGGCCCCATTGATCATCCGAAAGCAGGCCAGGGAAAATCTTTATTCTATACAGATCCGGTATTTAACATTTCTGCTATTGGAATATGTTTAATACTGATTGTTCTTTATACCGCTTTCTGGTAACAAACAACGGGTTAAATCGGTTTATCAAAATTGGTTGATCTCATAAAAAAGCTCCTGAAGGTTTCAGGAGCTTTTTTATTGTGCAGGCATTTCAACAACTCATTTTTCCTGTTTTCCTCAGCCTGACCAGTGTTTTGAAAAAAGGATTGTTTCCTGCGAAAAGGGGCATATTTTTTTGACTTTTGGGTGCCCTGAAATTGATTTGGACTGGCAGTGTTGGAATAAGTGCATTTGGTTCCCAAGGGAACCTGAATATTGGTAGAATAGACGTAAATACGATTTCAAAGTGCCTTTAGGCACGAAATATTAAAATTTTAGCAACAGGAAATCTACAGGCATAAATCAATTTCTGGCATCTATTCCAGATCTATCTGTTTAAAAAAAAAATTTGGTCATACTCAATGCCAAAAGCCTTTAACATTTCTTAGTATTCCTGAACAGGTTTTTAGAATATGTGCTTACTTTTTCAGTGACCCTCATTTCCGTCACTTAAAATATTCATCCAGCTTCTTTCCTCTTTGGTTATAGTCCGGATGATCAAGCAAGGTTTCCCTTTTTGCAATTTCTTCTTTGGTTAACTTCCATTTCCCAAAAACATATATGTATGATCGCCATGTCATTGAATCCATATGAAGGATTTGCCGCTGGTATTGGAAGGATTGAAAAACATTCAGGAAAATAAAAAACAAGGATGTGGAATAAAACAAAACTTTAGTTCTGATGATTCTTTCAAAAAAAACAGCCAATGGAAAAGCCATTATTGCTAAAGCCGGAACCATTGCACGCAAGCCAAAACAGCCGCCATACCACCAACCATACCAACTCAACACTATATAAATATTGACAGGCATATACCAGAGTAAGGCTGCTTTTATTCCGGAGAAGCGGGGTTGCTTCCACATCATGATAATTCCTGAAAGTGCGAGAAACAAAATCGGTGTGTAGATGAACCAACCTTTTCTAAATCCAAATAAGCCATACCAGATTTGCGATGGCCGATCAAAATAAAAACCTTCGTGTCCATATGTATATGCCACCCAGTTTCCGGTAGCAAATTTCCAATAGATGAAAACGGGTGATAGGAAAACAGCAAAACAAAGTATGAACGTTAGGATGGAAATGAATTGACCTTTCAGCCATTCAAGTCTGGATTTCTGAGATAGAAACATCTGTAAAAACATCCCTGCCGGTATGAATCCAACCAGAATCTCTGTGGGACGAATCAGGGCACCAAAGCCTACACAGGCACCTGCATATGCAAAGTCCTGCCATTTTCCTGAGGAGTACCACTTGTCTGCAAAGTACAAAAGCAGGCATAAAACGAAGAAGACGTAATTATGTGTAGTAGCAGCTTGTATAACACTGTAAAACAGAAGGTTTGTGGCCAGAAGCAAAAGTATAACGATAGAAAGTACAGTCTCCTTCTTAAAATACCTTGCCAAAACGATGGACAAAATCCACAAACCCAGACAAGAATAAAACAGACTGGAAATGGCTATGGCCAAACGATATGGGGCCGAATAACCCGATTGCTCAAAATTAAAAACTGGCGCTGCAAAATGGCCTGCCAGGAAGAAGGGCAATTCAAGAATAGCCATACCCGGAGTGTATTTGGTCATATATCCACCATGAGCCCCAGGATACAAAAAATACTTCCTGTCAAATTGCTCAGGCATTTTATTGATGAAATCCAATTTTTCCAGATCATCGAAAATGAAAATTGCGGGGAGATAAACATAATACCCATTTGCATCCATTTGGATAGGAAATCGGGTATTTAACCAATTCCGATTCGCAACCAGATAGGCTGATAAAAACAGAAAACTTCCGATCAGGAATTGCCTGACGGTGAGTTGTGAAAGAATTAATTTCAAGGTAAATTATTAGAGTTGCAAAGAAAAGAAGGAAAACCTGAATGAATCTAATTGATAAACATAATCGAAAGCTTTCCAGTTATGAGAATACAATAGCATATTGCGGCCTGATTCATTCGATCTTATCTGGCATTGCACCTTTTGCTAAGTCATATTTTTATTCAAACCCCTAATTTTGAGGGCATTACCGATTTCATCCATTTAAGAGACAAATCTCTGATTCAAATTTCATGAAAAAAGCCATTATAATAGGCGGAGGTCCGGCCGGCTTAACTGCAGCCTACGAGTTTTTAAAAAATACCGATGTACAACCAGTCGTTCTGGAAATGTCGGAATATTGGGGTGGGATTTCCAGAACTGTAAACTACAAAGGAAACCGCATCGACATTGGGGGACACAGATTCTTTTCTAAATCGGATCGTGTGATGGAATGGTGGCTTGAGATAATGCCAATTGAGGAATCTCAAAAAGGTAGTTTTGAAATCACCTACCAGAATAAAAAGAAAACGATCGAATCATCGGGTGCCAAATCAGACAATCCGGATGTGGTGATGTTGGTGCGAAACCGGCTTTCAAGAATTTATTACAGAAGGAAATTTTTTAGTTACCCGATTTCTTTGAGTGGGCAGACGATAAAAAACCTTGGCGTTTTCTATACAATCGGGGTAGGAATCAGTTATGTATGGGCCGCACTTTTTCCAATAAAAGATGAAAAAAATCTGGAACAATTCTTCATTAACCGTTTTGGCAAAAAACTCTATCTCACTTTCTTTAAAAGTTATACAGAGAAAGTTTGGGGAGTAGCCTGCTCAGATATTGCAGCGGATTGGGGTGCACAACGAGTGAAAGGCTTGTCACTCACAAAAACCCTGGTCCATTTACTAAAGAAAACATTCGGTGGAACTAAAAAAGCAGATATCTCCCAGAAAGATGTTGAAACTTCTCTAATCGAACGATTCCTTTATCCCAAATTTGGACCAGGACAAATGTGGGAGACAGTGGCAGGAATTGTAGAAGAAAAGGGCGGCACACTTTTCATGCACCGCAAGGTGGTTGGGATAAATGTAGATGGAAAACGAATCACTTCTGTTGTTGTCGAAGACACACAATCAGGAAAAAGAGAAACAATGGAAGGAGATTACTTCCTTTCCACTATGCCCATGCAAGAGTTGATCAATGTTTTATCGGTTCCGGTTCCACCAAATGTAAAAAGAGTGAGTGACGGACTTATGTACCGTGATTTCTTCACTGTTGGCCTTCTGGTTTCAGAATTAAAAGTTGGTGAAATCAATGACAACTGGATTTACATTCAGGAAGAAGATGTCAAGGTCGGTCGAATTCAGGTTTTTAATAACTGGAGTCCATACATGGTTGCAGATCCTACTTTGAAATGGATTGGCCTGGAATATTTCTGTAATGAGGGCGACGAATTGTGGGTTCAATCTGACGAACAACTAAAGGAACTTGGCAAAACCGAAATCGATAAAATAGGAATTGTTTCCGCAGATAAAGTAGTTGACGCCGTAATCATCCGTATGCCTAAAACCTATCCTGCGTATTTCGGTACATACAATGAGTTTGATGTGGTAAAAAACTATCTGGATGATTTTGAAAATCTGTTTCTGATGGGCCGGAATGGCATGCACAAATACAACAACCAGGATCACAGTATGCTCACTGCCATGACAGTTGTTGAAAATATCCGGGATGGAAAAACGACTAAAGACAATATTTGGGAGATAAACACAGAACAGGAATACCACGAAGAAAAATAAGTTATCTACTTATCTTTTATCTCCTGGTTGATGAATATAGATTGAAAGAGTGTTATAGAGATTTCCATAAATTTCCTAAGGAAAGCATTGAATAAAGGAAAAACGGAACTTCCTGAAAACATGATTGCCGATTTAAGGTTACATAAGGATGAATGTATTGATTTCAGGTGGCTCAGGAATGCTGGGAAAAGCAATTACAGATTTATTACTTTCAGAAGGCTTTCAGGTTGCATGGCTAACCCGGCACAAAAAACCTGTAGCACAAAATATTTCACAGTTTGAATGGAATCCAGACAATGGATTCTATGACCCGGCAGCCTTTAAATGGTGCGATTCAATCATTAATCTGGCAGGTGAAAGCATTGGGGAAATACCCTGGAATGAATCAGGAAAACAAAAAATTCTTTACAGTAGAATTCAATCGGTTCAAACTCTTGCAAAAGGAATAAATGAGAAAAAAGAGACCCTTAAAAGTTTTGTAGGTGTCTCGGGTGCAGGATTTTATGGAAGTACTTCCCTGATCCATAAAGAAACAGATCCTGCTGGTACTGATTTCCCAGCCTTTGTAGCTAAAAAATGGGAAGAGGAATACAATAAAATTGCCGCATTGAAACCTGATCGTTTCGCAATACTTAGACTAGGTGTCGTGTTATCCGGTTCCGGTGGTGCACTTCCAAAACTTGCTCAACCCATAAAACTAGGCGTTGGAACAATCCTCGGAAATGGAAATCAGCCTTTCAATTGGCTTCACATCAGCGATGCTGCACGCATATTCGTTGAGGCTCTCTGTTGGAATGGTGTCTATAATGCATCTTCCCCAGAAAAAATAAACAATAAAGAGGTGACTCTTGCTCTCTCGAAAATTCTGGGTATGCCCATCTGGTTGCCGAAAGCGCCTGCGTTTGTGCTTAAAATTGTTTTAGGAGAACGATCTGATCTGGTATTAAAGGGCAATTATTCGGATGTTACTAAACTTGAGGCAACTGGCTTTAAATTCAATTATCCGAACTTTGTGAATGCCGTCAGAGATATTTATCCGGTGAAATAATAACTGTGATTCAGGTTTCTTTTTTATCAAAAGGAATCCAATATAAAATTTTACGATCATCAAGGGATGAAACGATCGCCCTTAAATAGAATCGCCTTCCCTTCCTTTTCGGAATTGAATAAAGCGTATTCAGAACGGTTAATTCACTTCCCTCCGGATAAAGATATTCATCCAGATCGCTTTCAGAATTCAACTTTAATGAATCAAACCATTGAAGCTGAAGACTTTTCAACCGAACAGAGTATGAACGAACCTGAAGTTTAAACAATGAATCAACTGCATGAACCGCAGTTATTCCGTTTAATGGAGTATCAAGAGCGAAGAGTGGGTATGCTGAATTTGTAATAAAAAAAGTAAATTTTCCGGAATCCGATTTCACCCCTTCGTCATTTACCATCTGGCTATAAAAAGTATAACTCCCAGGTAAAATCCCGCCAGGCACTGAGAATGCCGTTTGAATTTTACTCCTGATTTTACCTACATATGAGAATGATTTATTGAAAATAAACGCAGAATCAGGTCCCTGAAATTCAAAAGGTTGATCTGAATTCCGAACTCTGGCAGATCCCAAAACAATTGTATTTTTTTCGGTATGGCTGGCATATTCTGTGTGGAAGATTATTGAATCACCTGAAAGGATTACTCTCTTAAAAAAAACCACTGTATCTCCTTTCACAGAAAGATAAGGCTTGTTTTTTTGCTCCGGAAATTCATTGCAAGACATTAGGAAACCAAACAAAGTAACTAAACAGGTACTTCCGGAAACCATTGATAAACAACGGATGCAAAAGAAAATAAAACCCTTTCCTACAATTCGCTTTATTAAATCCACTGCTTCAATTAATAAGTTCAAATAACAAAAAAACTCCGGAGGTTGTCCGGAGTCTCTAAAAATAAAATTTGTGAATATTAGTCTTTTTGACCCTTCAATGCTCTTGGAATTTCAATTGTAACGACAGGAACTACAGGGGGATTTAATATCCTATACTTTGCTGTTGCAATAGAACTTACCTTAATTGTTTTTCCTAAATCAAGATCAGAAACATCGATTGTCACATAATCCGGAAGATTAGCCGGAAGAGCGGACACTTTCACTTTCCGCAATTTCTGAACAAGCTTCCCTCCTTTTGCAACTCCAATAGAATTACCTGTTACTTTAACGGGAACATCAATTTTCACCTCCTTCTTTTCGTCCAGCTCAAGAAAATCGGCGTGAAGAATAATATCATTTACCGGGTGAAATTGAACATCCTGAAGCACTGCTTTGAACAGTTTACCTTCAACGTTCAAATCTACAATGTGTGCATCGGGCGTATAAACCAAACCTCTGAATAAATACATCGGTACAGCAAAGTGAACTTGCTCTTTACCACCGTACAAAACACAAGGCACTTCTGCCTTTTCACGTAGTTCTTTAGAAGCGGTTTTACCGAGATTCGCTCTTTTAAACCCTACAATCTCAACTGATTTCATTTTTTGTAAATTGTTTTATTATTAAATTAAAGAAAAAGCGTACTAATGGATTCCTGTGCATGCACTCTTCTGATTGCTTTGGCAAAAAGTGGTGCAACACTTAGAATTTTAACTTTTGGATGATCCTTTCTTTTTTGTGGTAAGGAATCGGTAACCACTATTTCTGTCAGACTTGACTGATCCAGAATATCATAAGCTGAGCCTGAAAAAATACCATGAGTGCAAAATGCTCTGACACTGATTGCCCCCTTATCAAGAAGAACAGAGGCGGCTCTGCTTAGAGTGCCTGCTGTATCAACGATGTCGTCTACCAGAATCACATTCATACCACTTACATCGCCAATTACCTGCATGGTTGCAACTTCGTTGGCTCTAATCCTATGTTTATCACAAACGGCGAGTTCTACTCCAAAATGCTTTGCATAAGTTCTTGCACGGCCTACCCCACCCACATCGGCAGAAGCAAACATGTAGTTATTCAATTTAAGCTCCTTTATATAAGGAACAAAAATGGCAGTGGCATCAAGGTGGTCCACAGGGAAATCGAAAAAACCCTGAATCTGACCCGCATGCAAGTCAAGTGTCATGAGCCGTTGAATACCAGCAGCTGTTAGAAGATTAGCTACAAGCTTTGCACCTATGGCAACCCTGGGTTTATCCTTTCTGTCTTGCCTTGCATAACCAAAATAAGGAATAACAGCAGTGATGTTGCTTGCAGATGCTCTTCTCACTGCATCTGCCATTAATAACAACTCCATGAGGTTATCGGAAGGTGCGCAGGTCGAATTAATCAGAAAAACATCTTCACCCCGAATGGATTCATTAAACTCGGGAGCCATTTCACCATCGCTGAACCTATTGATTTTCAATGCGCCAAGCGGTGCTCCATAGTGCTCAGAAATCTGCTCAGAGAGATATCTGGATATAGTGCCGGAAAATATTTTAACGCTTGACATACAGTTTACCTTCCCAAATCGGGCCGCAAAGGTAGTTTTTTATGTCTTATTTTGCATCGGAATATAAAAAAAACCGAATTGACTTGAATTTCACCCCATGATCCGATCAAATTTCTTTCGTCATGTCGCACAAACCTCCCCTTCTCCTATGGGAATTGAAATCTCCAAGGCAGCAGGAAACTACCTTTATGACCAAAAAGGGAATAAATACCTTGACCTTATTGCTGGCATTTCGGTAAGCAATGTCGGGCATGGAAACCCATTCGTAATTCAAGCCATAAAAAATCAGGCCGACATCCACTTACATACGCTTGTGTACGGTGAACATATTCAACATCCACAGGTAATGTTAGCAAAGGCTCTTTCTACAACATTACCAGAAACCATTGAACAGATATTTTTTGTCAATTCGGGATCTGAAGCAATTGAGGGGGCCATGAAACTTGTTAAACGTGTGACAGGCCGTTTCGAAATCATTGCCTGCCATAATGCTTACCATGGAAGTTCGCATGGCGCTTTGTCATTGAATGGAGATGAATATTTCAAACGAAACTTCCGTCCATTATTACCGGGTATCCGGCAAATCAAGTTTGGAGTGATTGCGGACCTCTCTCTTATTACAGAAAAGACGGCAGGAATATTTATTGAAACGGTTCAGGGGGAAGCAGGAGTCCGCTGCGGTTCAGTTGACTATTTCTATGCACTTCGCCATCGATGTTCCGAAACGGGTACGTTGCTTGTAATGGACGAAATCCAGACCGGCTTTGGAAGAACAGGAACTTTCTGGGGATTTGAGCAAACCGGTATTATTCCGGATGTGGTCGTAATGGCAAAAGGAATGGGAGGAGGTATGCCAATCGGGGCTTTTGCTGCCTCTTCAAATCTGATGGCATCCCTCACCAAGGATCCGGTTCTTGGGCATATATCAACCTTTGGCGGCCATCCTGTTTCCTGTGCGGCTTCATTGGCAACACTGAATTTCATTCGTGAAAACAACCTGCCTGAAGGTATTGCAGCCAAAGAAAAACAATTCAAGCAATTGCTTCAACATCCAAAAATTCTCGAAATCAGAAGTGCTGGTTTATTAATGGCACTCGAATTGGGTTCTTTTGATGCGGTACTAAAAGTGATTGACTATTGCCTTAAGCAAGGAGTAATCACAGACTGGTTCCTTCATTGCAACACTGCCCTTAGGATTGCACCTCCTTTGACCATTCAGGAATCAGAAATTGAAATGGCATGCCGGGTTATTTTGAGAGCCCTGGAAAAATAAAAAGTCCCGAAGCACTACCAACGGGACTTTCAATTATTCAAATGTGATTTCTACCCTTTCTTGACTGTAACCCAGCCCTGAAATTCAAGACTTCGGTTTGGAACAAGGAATTTATAGAAATAAACGCCTTCTGAAACATCGCCGGCATTCCACAATTCAGAATCATTGTAGTTTGTACGGTTAAACACTTTTCGTCCCCAACGATCAAAAATCATAAGTTCATTCTCCGGATATAGATGAAGGTTTTTAATGTTCCATATATCATTAAGGTTGTCTCCATTAGGCGTAATAAGATTAAAGAAGACCAAAGGATTATTGAAATTGACGCAAAATGAATTTGAAAACGATTCATTTTGTCCATCATTTTGAAAAGCCACTACTTTGTAGCATTGCTTAAATCCGTCAGATGCATTTTTATATTCTCGTTTTGGATTTACCATAGAAGGCAAGCCGGATTCGTAATTTTCCAATGTAGATTCATTGTCAATTTTCCGGAGTACTGAATAACTCTTCACATTCGAAGGCCAACCTATGTAGGCATTCCAATTCAAACTGCAGGTATCCTCTGCCTGAAGAGCCGTTACTTTCAATAATATGGTATTGTGAACATCACTTTCAATGGTCTTTCCACAAACATTTGTTCCTGAAACTTTATATTGGTAGGCTGTAGTAGAAGTGGATCCTGGTTGGCCAATGTAAGAAGTGATATTCTTTGGAATTCCCGCCTGAACAACCAACCATGAGGACGCCGGTGAACCTAATTCCTTTCTGAGAATTGAAACTCCAAATGGATTTGTTGTCTGACTACTCATATTGAACTTCAACTCAACCTGATTTTCATCGGCTTCAAGCAAACTAACATTTTCCAACACAAGCCTGGACGGATCGGATACCAAAGGAAAGATGGTGTCCTTTGAACAGCCTTTTATTGTAGTCTCAGTCAATTTAAGAACATAAGGCCCGCTTTCCTGCCAGTTGACTCCAAGAAATGTCTGATTGATTGGTGTTGAAGGTATGCCTCCGGATACCGACCAGGTAAAGGTAGAGTTCTCAAAACCCGGTGCCGAAGAAGCGAAATATCCTTTCTGAAGATCGTTCGGACAAATGGTGAGGTTTGTCAGATTAAGTAATCGTGGAGAAGGAAGAGGATTAACTTCAATTGATTTAGACTTATTGATTCCCGGACAACCCTTATTGGAAGTTTCAAGCACAGAAACGACATAATTACCCGAATTTACCCATGCCACAGAAACAGAATCCGTTCCCTGTCCGGTTAAAACGGGATCTACCGGAGATATCTGCCACTGATATGTGGAACCAGGAAATCCATTGAAAAGATACGAAATATTTGTACCCGTGGGTTGACCACAAACGGAAGCAGGTCCAACGATAGCAAGTGTGCTATCAGGACTTCTGTTAATCCGAACAAATAAGGTATCCGACTGCCCATAACATTGAACCGGGGTATTTGTTCCCGGATCGATCGTTGAACTTTGTTGTTGAATCCAGATTTTAGCAATACCATCATTAATATTCCAATCTACTGTGGTTGATCCATCCGTACTCACGGTCGAATCCACTGTAGCATTTACCAATTTCCACGTGTAGTTTGAACCAGGTGTTGGGACAGTGGAATACACTTTTCCGGTTTTACTAAATGAACAAATCACACTGTCTCCAAGTGGTTTTGGTGGGTTTAAATTCTGGTTTAACACCAATTGAATTGAGTCCTTTGTTCCAACACAACCAAACCCATTGGTTGGCGTAATAACAATCTTGGCATTCGGATTAGGACCATTCCAATTTACAGCTATAGCATTTGTATTGTTTCCACTGGCTTGTAAACCTCCCGATATAACCCATGAATATGTATTTCCGGCAATAGAATTGGTCACAGAATAGTTCACATTTGTTGTAAACGGACACACCACAGAACTGAAAGGTGCAAAGGTCATTGGTACAGGGCGTGGATTGGTAGTTACAATTGCTGTATCTGTTTTACTGCATTGGGTTTTTGAGTTCTTCATCAGAACTACCAGTGTATCATTTTTCGGCCCTCCGGAATTAACTGCTGTAAAAAATGGGTCAGAAATCGAATTAAAATTGAGACCCGGATTGCTTACCCAGTTGTATGAATACCCCAGTTGAGATGCAGAGCCAACACCTACCGCCTCCCCGGAACAAATAACCTTATCTGTTCCGGCATTTACAGATGGTAAAGGATTGATTCGGACATTCAATGTTGAAGAATCTTTACATCCGGTTTGAGGGTTGGTCACTATTAATTTATAGGGCGCAACAACCACATTAGCAGTGGAATTAACCAGATTGAGGGGCTGACTGATTGGGTTGTTTCCAACAAAACCGATGGTTGGTGTCCACAGATAATTGTTTAGAACCGGTGCAATGGCTGGTCCGATAATAATGGTATCGCCGGAGCACAATGAATCAAGACTACCAACATTCACAATCGGTAAAGAATTAACAAGAATCTGAACCGTATCCTTTTTCTGACAGGTTGTTCCAGTATTTGTAACCGTAACCACATAAGGCAAAGTTGCCGAACCAGTTGGTGTGGAACTGGTAAAAACAGGATTTGAGATAGCGGCATCTGATAAGTTTGCAGATGGATTCCATGAATACGTTAATCCGGTTTCAGAAGCAATCCCCAATCCCAAATTCAAAGTTGAACAAACCTTTGCAGTGTCTTGTAAAGCAGCTACAGCATTCGGAAGTGGTTTAATAATAACCATGACCTCATTACTGCTATCGCATAAAGTCGGGCTTAAAACATCCGTTACTTTCAAAGAATAAACAACGGTTGTGTTACTGGTTCCATTATTAATAAGGCTCAATTTTGGATTTGAAATCGCTGGATTTGAAAGCCCGGTTGTCGGTGACCAGGAATACGATCGTCCGGCAATTGGAGGCAACCCGATCTGGACAGAATCTTTGGAACAAAGTTCTTTATCCGGACCCGCATCTGCATCAGGTAAAGGGTTCACTTTCACATTCAAAGACAAACTGTTCTTGCAGTTCGTCGAATTGTTATTTACCAATAATGTGAACGGATAAACCACAGGGCTATCCGTGTTATTTTCTGCGGTAAACTTGGTAAATGCCAATGTAGAATCAGAAATCAAGGTTCTTGGTGACCAGGTAAAAGAGTATCCGTTTGTGCCTGCCCCACCAATTTGAATTGTATCCCGGCTACAAACGGATGTGTCTGAATAGCTTAAAGGCACAATGGGCAATGGATTAACTTTGACTAATACAGAATCCGAGTTTTTGCAGGTACTCACCGAGTTCAATACGTTGATTTTATAGCTTATGTATTGTGGAATTTGACTCGGATTATTAACACGAATCAACGGATTACTTGAAGTTGAACTGTTCAATGCAGAATCGGGAATCCAACTATACAAATGATTCAATAAGCCATCGGATCCAATCTGGAGATCTGATTTGGAACAAACAACAACCGTGTCACTGGAAGAAGCAATGGCAATTGGAAGTGGCTTAACGATGAGTGTTAAAGAATCTGCTTTACTGCAAGTAGTTTGACTATTTGTTTTAACCAGTTTGTAAGGAAATGTAACATTGGTTCCACCCACATTTGGATTAACAAGGCTTATGTTTGGAGATGAGACATTTACAGAACTCAACCCTGAAATTGGTGACCAGTTATACCCAAACCCTATCGCAGAATTTTCACCAATCCGGATACTGTCTCCGGAGCAAAAAGCAGAATCAAGTCCTGCGTCCACAATTGGAAGTGGATTTACTCTGACGTTTATTTCTTTTGATCGCTGGCAGGTAGTATTGGTATTCGTTACCAATAAAGTAAAGACCGTGTCCCCGGGAATCTGACCTGAATTTACAAGTTGAACAGATGTTCTGGAAGTATCCGTTCGGGTCAAACCATTTGGGGGAGACCAGAGATAGCTAAATCCAGAAAGAGTGTTGGTTCCGATGTTGGTTTTGAAACCGGAGCAAATAGAATCTTTCGATGCAAGCTCAAAGAACGGAAGGGGATTTACACGTAACACTATCGAGTCCAGATTTGAACAGGCAGGTTCTCCAGGTAAGACAATACCCTCGGTTTTCTTCAGGTAAAATGTATAGAATTCCGGAGAAAGGCTGTCTGGATTTAAACTAACAGCCGTGGTATCTTTTGTTGGATTTGAAATTCCATTCGTAGGAGACCATTGGTAAATAGCAGAAACGGATTCAATTGTACCAATCCGGGTTGTACGTCCGGAACAAATGGTCGTTGTATCGGGTCCGGCATTCACAACAGGCAGGGCCTTTACTTTCACATTTAATGAATCAACACTTTTACAACCAGTTCGTTTGTTGGTTTTGGTCAATTTATATTTAAACACCAGGCTTGCTCCTCCAACGTTGGGATTAATCAGGCTGATTATCGGAGTGGATGATGTATCCGTTGAAAGACCTGTGGTTGGAGTCCAACTGTAGGAAAATCCGGATTGGCTACCCTCTCCTATTTTTAAACTATCTCCGGAACACAAAGTGGTATCATTTCCTGCCATCACAACTGGCAAAGGATTAACCCGGATATTGATGCTCTTTTCTCTTGCACAACCCGTGGCATTGTTTGTGACATTCAGTTTATACAAAGTATCTCCTGGATTTTGGGTTAGATTAAGAAGGGAAATTCCTGTTTGAGAAGAATTTACATTTGTCAATCCCTGGATCGGTGACCAGTTGTATGAAAACCCGTTCTGATTGATCGTACCAATCAGAGTTGACAATCCCGAGCAAATGGAATCCTTCTCTGCGAGAGTATAAAATGGTAAAGGATTGATTCGCAACACAATTGAATCCGAATTAACACAGGAAGGTTCTCCATCAAGTGGAGAAATCAAGACCTCTGTTTTAGTTAAATAATACCGGATAAATTGAGGTAAAACACTGTCAGGATTAAGAGTAACGGTAGTCGTGTCTCTGGTTGGGTTCAATAATCCCGTCGCAGGAAACCATTTGTATGTCGCAGATGCAGTCTCAGAAGTTCCAAGGATAGTTTTAGCTCCTGAACAGATTAATGCAGTGTCCTGCCCTGCATTCACAACCGGTAATGGTTTAACGGAAAGTCTAATGGTATCGGTAGATGCACATGAGCTTGCCCTGTGTGTAGCCTTTTGAACAAATGTAAAAACCTGATTTAAAATGCCATTATTTGCTAGTGTAGCAACCGTTCTAAAACTGGTGTCGGAAGAAACTCCAGCTGATGGCAACCAATTAAAACTGTAGTTTTTGTACCCTCCTGCTTGAAATACACCAATCACCCTTTGAGATTTAGAGCAAAGAATTGAATCGGGACCAGCGTTGGCAATTTTTGGAATCCATCGAACATCCAGGGTATCTTTAGCCAGACAACCACCCGGTCCTTTGCTTGAAACAATGTATTGTGATGTATCGGTTAGTGTAGCCACCGGATTGCGTATGGTCGCTGAACTTAGACCAGCTACAGGAGACCAACTTACGGATGAATATCCGCCCAGTGCAGAAAATTTAATAGTACTGTCCTGACAAACGAAAGGTGAGATCGATGATGCTACAATTGGAACAAATGGAAACTTGAGAATTTTTCTGGAAGTTGAATCTTTACAACCTAATCCACTGGTTACAATAAGCCGTATTCTGGCTGTATCTCCCGGGAATGTTACATTAACCACGTTGCTTGTCGAAGTACCTATTATACTGCCACCAAGAATTTTCCATTGTCTACCCGTGCCTGGGGTAACTGCAAAGGTATTTGAAGGATCTGTGGAACAGGTTGAGTCTTTCCCGAGAATGGTGGGTGCCTTAAAGGGATTAACAATGATCGTATAAATCAAGGTAGCTGTTTTGGGTGGACAACCCTTATCAGCATATTTTACGACTACGGAATAGTTTCTTACAATTCCTCCGGTGATGCCACAATTTATTTTCCATTTGAACTTAGTTCTTACTGTATCACCACCCGGGCCGGTTACTGTTGGACAAACGGCCAGTGATCCAGGATTTGTAGAAGAACTAAAAAGTTCTGATTCAGCTGAAATGGTAGTTGTATCCAAATCAAAGGATTTTATATCAAAGACTACACTGTCGCCCTCAGTGCGAATAAGTGTGGCACCAACACCAGAATTAAGTTCCGGATTGGGTGGAGGGTTTGGTGAACAATCTTTAACAACCACAAGAAATTCTCTTCGGGTGGTTGACAACAAAATTTCAGTGCCATTCGAAAGAGTCCTGTACTCCTGAATATCAACAGCAACCGCATAATTACCATTTGCATTACAATAATACTTTGTGAGTCCGGTAGAAGGGTTGATGTAGGCGATTCCTCCAGCTCCAAAAGGTTGACTTTCTGAGAAACCCGATTTATAGGTTGAATTTGCAGGGTCAGAAAATGTACCGCTGGGGTTTCCCCCATCCCCTGAATAAGGTGTGGCAAACGAATATATCAACCGGTCTCCATCGGGGTCAAATGCATTGTTCGAAATGGTTGAAGTATCGCCCCTGCAAAAGAAAGGTACTGCATCTCCTATAAATTGTGGAGAGCTGTTGACAAAAATCGGAGAGGGTATGGTTGCAACCCATGAATTTCCCGGGTCGTTATTTCCTCCTGGAAAAAATATGTTAGTGGTGTTCTCGGTTCGGCAACAATTCTCATATTTCACCTTGTACCCGGAAACAGACAGTGGCAATTGAACTTCGAATGTAGTATCTGTTATGGCAATATTAAGTTCAGACAAACCGGGCACAACACAGGAAGCAGGCACAGGTATAACCAATGGACGCATCCCTCCAAAGTAGGGATTGATAGCGCAAGGTCCCTGAATCTGGTCGCCATGGCTGGGTAGTGGCCAGTTGACAAGATTATTTTGATTTGGAAGCGCATTTGCGATTCTTTGAATGCGTTGATTGGTACCGGCATCATAGATAGCTAATAATGGATTCTGAGCCATATTTCCGCATCCCCAATTACTCAATTGGCCAGGTGTTCCAACACGATCTACATAGCCAACAAAATGGATTAAATAGCGAAAGGGCCTATCTGCAGGCCCATTGCTACCAATGTATTTATAGGTTAATTCTCCTCCTAATATGTGTGTACCATATGTCTGAAAGCCAAAAGCCAACAGCACCAGCAGAATGCCGGAAAATTTTTTCATACTAATTTTTAAACTTCTTAATTGAACGACAATAAGGCAATTACTTCTGAATGATCAGTTTTTGAATATATGAATTTGACCCTGTTTGAATATGCAAATGGTAAATTCCATTACTTAAATTCTGAAGGTCAATATTTTGAACTTCAGAATCCATAGAAAACTTACCCTGAGCAACTTCTTTACCAGTCATACCAAAAACCTTAAAGGTTGACCCTTTTAAATTTCCTGTCTTAATATTAAACTGACCGTTTGATGGATTTGGATAAAGATTTATTGATCCCGGTGAAATGAGAGTTTCGTTTGAAACTGTATATACCAATCGTACAAAGTAATCTTCAACCTGCCCTTGTTGAGGATTATAACAGGATGAGATAATTGGGTTTGCTCTGCTATCGGTGATCACTCTCATACGAACAGGAAGCCCAAGACATTGAGCAGCCGTTAAATTCAAATTTGCTACATGAACCACATTGTTCTGGCTATTCAAAACGGCTTCATTAACAGCAAAAACACCGTCATTATTAAAATCTATAAACACTCTGCAATTCTCACGCATAGTACCTGATGATGTATTAATCGTTATCTGAGTTACCTGAGGAATTGAGACAATGGTAACATTCGCCGAATCTGTACAGGAATAATCAATATAACCACCATCCACGGCCGCCAAACCACTTGTTTTATCCAGTGTACCAAACCGTACTCTTGTCGTACCGTTTGTTAGTCCGGGGTTAAGCACATTATTTATACAATTAATTGGCTTTGGACCAGAAAATCCGGTCACAGATGCATAGTTTAATATCTCGACTGAATCGACCCCATTTGCATTCAATACTTTTAATTTGACTGTATAGTTGCCAACGGCTGCATACTGATGAAGTGGATTTTGATCTGTTGAGGTCTGTCCATCACCAAAATACCATATTCTGGAAGTTGGAATATTTACGGAGCTATCCACAAATTGAACGTATCCATTACAGGATTCCGGATTTGGAGAATAAATCTTGGCGATTGGAGGATTAAGATTAACAAATCCCCAAACTAATCGGACCCGATAGTCTTCTGCCTGACCTTGTTGAGGATTATAGCACCCAGTGGTGATGGCATTAAATCGGTTCTCCGTGATAACCCTCATTCTGACCGGCAACCCCAAACATTGAGCCTGATTAATAACAAAGTTAGCACTGTGGATATTGTTATTCTGCGAGTTTAAAACAGATTCAGTGTTTCCAAAAAAACCATCATTATTAAAATCAATATACACTCTGCAATTCTCCCTTGTTGCACCCAAAGAAGTATTGACAATGATTGAATTCATTTGATTTAATGTTAATACAGTTACAAGTGCTGAGTCAGTACATGTATAATCCAGATATCCGCCGTCTTGTGCTCCAAAGCCACTAACTCTATCCAATGTTCCAAAACGAACCCTTGAAGTGCCATTGTTTACAGTGGTTGATGCTACAGTATTGGTGCAAGTTGCAGGTTTTGGGCCTGATAATCCACTAATAGTAACATAGTTTGGAATTTCAACAGAATCAGATCCAAATGCGTTCGTAACCTTTAATTTCACTGTAAAACTTCCGAGGGCTGAATATTGATGAAGAGGATTTTTCTGGATTGAGGTTTGTCCGTCCCCAAAATTCCATAACCAGGAAGTAGGGATAAAATCAGAGCTATCCCGGAATTGAATGAAGCCATTACAACTGGTTTTGGACAAAGACGATAAATGAACTTGTGGAGGAGCCGAATTTGCTATCACCAAAACGGCATAATCCTCACATTGACCAAAGGCAGGATTGCCGCAAGGAAGAATATTAGCACCAGGACCACCTCCGCCAAAATCAGAAATAACCCTCATTCTAAGTGCAGTATCAATTACAGCTGTAACTGGAATAGTAACAACAGCAGAGTGTGATTGCGAATTTGCCCCGGTTAAAATCCGTTCGGAGGGATCTTCAAACTGGCCATTATTATTCCAATCGATCCAGGCCCGGCAGGATTCAGGGAAATTAGTATTTGTCAAAACGGAGATTGGATACGTTTGTCCAATTATTAATCCGGTGCGATTCGTACACGATGCATCTACATACGTTTCTGCTGGTGCTGTGGCACTTTGGCGATTAATGGAATTAAAAACAACACTTAAGATTCCAACTCCTTGATTATTAATAATGTTTATTGTTTGTGGAGTGCAAGGTGCTGCCTTTAAGTTTTTATTATCTACAACAGTAACGTAATTTATTTTAGTAATCGTATCTGCACCATTTGCATTTCCTACAATCAGCTTCACTGTGTAGGTTCCTGGATTGGCATACAAATGGTCCGGATTGCGGATTGAAGATGAATCACCATCTCCGAAATACCATTTCCAGGTGGTTGGTGCATTGAAAGATGTATCGCTGAAAGTAATGCTTCCAGAACAAGTGACCAATTCATTGGCAGAAAAAAGGCCAATTGGTGGAAGGTTATTCCCCTGCAGAATGATTTGATAATCCTCTGCCTGTCCAAATTCTAATGCAGCGCAAGGACCCGTTAGTGGTTGATTCGAAAAGTCAGAGACTACTCTCATCCGAAGGCCAAGACCAGCGGGTGCATTTCCCGGGATATTGATCGTACCACCATGACTTATAGCCCCTGTTGAAGAAAAAACTGACTCATTTGAGGTAAAGTCTCCATCATTATTCCAATCAATCCAAACACCTACATTTTCATTGTTGGTTCCTGAATTGACAATGGTAATGTTCTGGGCTGTTCCAATTGGGGCGGAACCGATCGTAGCACATGTAAAATCTCTATGGCCTTCCGACGCTCCTCCGGATGTCTGATCTATACCTGCAAACACCACTTTCTCAATACCATACTGGCAGCAAGTAGAATTAACTGGAGGCAAACAAACAGCCTGCACCATTCCGGTAGTCTGGGTAACATGAATATAATTCTGTTTCACCATTGAATCAATACCAAACTCATTCGATGCAAACAATTTTACTGTAAAAAAGCCCGTGGTTGAATACGCATGAACAGGTGACATTTCAGTAGAAGTGCCGCCATCACCAAACTCCCATAAGAACGTACTTGGTAGATTCTCAGAACTATCTGTAAACTGAACAATGCCAGTACAGGTAGTTGATTTGTCTGCCGCAAAAATTGCCTTTGGTTTTACTGTGTTAGCCAAAACTATAATGCCATAATCTTCTGCCTGTCCAAGTTGAATATTTCCACAGGCATTAATTTGGCCGGCATTCTGAAAATTAGAAGCCACTCTCATTCGCAAAGTAGCATTCGTTTGACCTGTTGCAGGAATCGTAACTAAACCCGTGTGGACTGTATCGCCCTGAGAGTCAAGAACCAGTTCCGTAGTTTCAAAAGTACCGTTACGGTTCCAGTCTATCCAGGTTTTCACCTTTTCTACCTGGGTTCCGGAATTCCTGATTGTAATTGGAACTTTCTGACCGATCAAAACGGTAGTTTGGTTGGTACATGAATAGTTTTGATATCCATCAGTTGAATTCCCGGAACGCTTAAAAATAGTACCGAAACTAACTTCAGCTATTCCTGTTCCAAATTGAGGACCACCTGCTTGTGTGTTTAAAGTACATGAAGTAATTGGAGCACCGTAATAAGAAACTGCTTTTAATCGGGTGAGAGAATCTTTTCCGAAGGGTCCAACAACAATGAGTTTTACGTCGTAACTACCAGTCGTTTGAAACGTATGGCTCACTAAGGGTGAAATCGTTGACGTATCGGTTCCATCACCAAAAAACCAGTGGTAAAAAGCAATCACATTGGTTGAAGTACTGGCAAAATTAAATTGAGGCTGACAGAAATCCTGGGTTGAAACCACAAATCCGGCTACCGGTGGCAGGACATTCTCCTTAACATAAACTGTATAGTCTTCACATTGGCCTTTATCAAGATCAGAACATGGATTTACAACTCCTCCCGCAAATTCACTCACTACTCTTATCCGAAGTGCCTTGTTTTTCTTTACACTGGTATCGTTCGAAATAAGGACATTGGCTTCAGGATTTTTCACATTCAACGCCTCAAAAACCAATTCAGAATTTTCAAATGCACCGTTGCTGTTATAATCGATCCAAACCCGTGTATCCTGATTTTGGTTGGGGTTGGTTGTAACCTTCAATGGATAGGTCCGCCCCTGAAGAACAGTGACCCGTTCAGTGCAGGTAAAGTTTTGATACGAACCAAGAGTTGATGAATTATCCAAAGTATGGAATTCGAATCTGCTGATTCCATATCCACAACACTGATTGAATGTAATTGGTGAACATGACGAAGTAACAGGCACTGAATCATTATACCGGATAAGATTGGTTTTAATGATTGAGTCAATGCCATTAAGACTTGATACTTTTAGTTTTACAGAAAAAATACCTGGCATTGAATACTGATGAACAGGACTCT
>Ga0105046_10004463_pt1 | contig 22260 bp, 14 predicted proteins | sample MAT03_FD_78385 | JGI IMG/M metagenome (GOLD analysis project Ga0105046, IMG submission 78385) | Freshwater microbial communities from Lake Fryxell liftoff mats and glacier meltwater in Antarctica - MAT-03 (megahit assembly) | ecosystem: Environmental > Aquatic > Freshwater > Ice > Liftoff...
AATTGGTAGGGTATGCCGTAAGATTAAATGCACCGGTTGAGCCCACAGGTGGAACCGTTTGAATGTTCCATAAACCATGATCGAGGGCAGGTTGATCAAATACCGCTGTTACACATTCAGGCCCCAAAACAGGATAGGCCCCGGGAGGGGTGTTATTAAAACCAACTTGCAAACTGGTTCTCGTGTGTGGAGGGATGATGTTGAAATTTAAACGCTGATATCCTTTCACGGCTGAACCAACCGGATATTCATAATTACCACCTGCCGGAAGCAAATTGCGTTTCAGATTTCCTGCTACAAAGCTGTTCGTATTTCCAATACTCACAGCAAGTGGATTGCTATTAATTATATTAACGCGGTTTAATCCGGTACTAATTTGTCCCCAATTAAGAGTGAGTGTTCCTCCTAAAAGCATCCAGTCAGTAGCACCGCTGTTTCCTAATGTTAACTGTCCACCAGTTTTATTCATCAACACATTATTTAAAGAACCTCTGTTGAAATAAGTTTGAGTTAGAGCGCCATTAAATTCCAGTGTTGTAGGAGCAGAATAGATTCCAAAAGGAGCCAGTGAATACCAAACTGTGAGGTTACCTGCTACTTTATGATATCTTCCGGCAGCATTAAAGGCTCCTCCGGCGTTGGATATATTCACAGTAACATTTCCTAAATTATCGAGATCGTTATTGAGGATTACAGAATTTCCGCTTGGTTTATTAGTAGTAAGATTCCAGATACTATTGGCAGCCGTCATTGCACCCGTCATGGTTTGATTTTGAGCAACCGAATCACTTTGCATGAGAAGGGTGGAGTTGGCATTGGCAACCAAACCGCCATTGTTCACATAATTAGTACAAACTTTAAGTTGTGAATTTGCGGCAAGGGTTAACGTAGCACCTATATTTATGTCGATACTACCGCACACTGCTGTAAGTCCTGTAACCTGGGGTTGATTAGTAGGTGCAGAAGGAATAACAACGTTATATACGCAGTTGGGAACCGCACAACCTCCCCAGTTTTCAGGGTTGTACCAGTCGTTGCTCAAACTTCCTGTCCAAAGTAAAGATCCACCCGCAGGAGGAGTAAACGCTATAGGAGAGGCGGCCGAGAAGTTCAAAGTAAATCCGGAAGTACTGTTGGAGAAATTACTGATGTTAAGCAAATATTCATCGCCGGCAGCAACAGTAATTCGTGATTGATAAGCACCGCCGAAACCAGGGAAAGCCGGGGGTGCAGTAAAATTTGCAGCACTAAAGCAACCTGTTACACCGAGGGCGCTATAGTTACATGACACAGGAGCAGTAGCTCCAAGATTTCCGCAATTAGCAGGTCCTGCTGCTCCGGCAGTTCGTGTTCTCCAAACTGCAAAATCATAATCGGTTGCTGCAGTTGACGGCGCTCCCGGCCAGTCGTTAGGTACAATATTAAATTCTAAAAATCCTGCTGCAGCAATGGTGATGCGGTAGAAATAAGATCCACGTTCTCCGGAAGCCAAACAATTCACACCGTTAGGGAAATCACAAATGGTACCGAAAGCCTGTGGACCAGGATTGGAAACGTTGATGGCAGATTTACAAACAGGGAATGGTGATGCACAATCCTGTCCCGGTGTTGGTGGGAATGAATTCACACAACCAACACCACCATCCAAAAGATAAATAGAGAATGAACCGGTTTGGCTGGCATATCCGTCCACCATAATATAATAGGTGAAACCAGGAGAGAGGCCAATAGCATTAATTACAGAATTCTCGTAAACATTGGTACCGCAAGCAGCTTCATCGTTATTACATTGGCGGGGAATTAAAGTGTTTCCACTTCCGGCAGCAATGGTACCTAAAACAGGACCAAAAACTTGAATTTGAGTGTTTCTTAAAGTTCCCAGAATAGTTTTTATTTTCACACATCCCGATGCAGGTGCTATGAAACTAAACCAAACGGTATGTAACACATTTCCTGCAGGCATAAAGCATGTAGGAACGGGTTCATCTGCATTTCCAGAACAGGTATTATTTCCTATTATAGGAATGTTGAAAGGAATGGCTTGTGCCTGAAATGGGCGATCGTTGGTGGCACCTGATCCAAAAGAAGTAACGAGCAGATTATATGATGCATTGGCTATTGGAGTACTGGTATCGATAATAATATAATACGTACCCGCACCCGGTAGAGTCACACTTCCCGATAAGGTATTAGAAACCGCAGGAGCTCCACTTCCTATACACACCCCACCTGCACCGGGACATCCGTTGTAGACAGAAAATCCGATGTTGTTGGTGCTGGTTCCTGTAAGTGTGATACTGATACATTCAGTTCCTGTTGCAGTATAGCTGTATACTTTATCTTCACCAAAGGCATAAGCAGCATTACATATTCCGGGAGTGAGACCTGTGTAGTTATTTACCATACATGCAGTACTCTCTCCGGCAACATTGTAAGGAAGAGAAGGAATAGTTACGGCGTTAGCACATATGATTCCGGTTACTGGAAGCGGATTGGTTGTTAAAACGATATTGTCAATAGCACCGGGAGGATTTGTTCCCAGAGAACCATCGTTTACCCAGCTAAATACTAATGTTTGCGATTGTGCGCTTGCATAACAACCCAGATTAATTGTGGCAAGTTGAAAAGTGCTTTGTCCACGTAAAGGACCTGCAACACGGTTCAGAATCCCCATACGAATTCCTGCGTTTACTGCGGCACCGTTAGGAACCAGAAAAACTTCGAGAAAATCGTAATTGTTTTCACCCGATGCTTTCCAGTTGAAAGAAAGAACATTTTGTCCTGCAGGAATATTTACTGCTGCCTGATAAAAATGTGAAACCTGTGATACGTTATTATTGTAAATGTTGGTACTACCTCCATTGCTTGAAATATAGGCACCTCTGGCACCGGCTTGAGCCCCGGGCGCAGCACAATACCAGGCATTGGTAGCATTATTGACAACAGTCCAAGATGAGAAAGCAGGAAGTGTTTCAAAATTTCCGTTGGCTATTTGAGCACTAACGGTGTGCGGATATCCCATGATCCCTACTAGAAGGGAGGCAAGGAAAAGATTTAAAAGGAGGGAAGTTATTGTTCTCATTTTCTCTTGATTTTTCCTTGTTATTCGGTTTTAATAGTTGGGTTGGTGACTTCGGTTTTCGGAGTGGTCAAATCTTTAATAATTTTTGCAGTCTCTTCTTGATTTTCTATCAATGTAAAGTTTAAGTCAGGGAATAGAGAGTATATTAATGTGTTTTCAGAATTCACGTTTCGGTCAATTCTAAAGTGAAGCACATCAGCTTGTTTGTACCAGGCAACAAATACCAAACCGGTGCTTCCATTGGCCTGATTTTTAATCGATTCCAACTGTTTGGAGGCATCAAAACCCGATGCTCTCACCAACAAATCATCAAAATTGGTAGAATGTTGAGAAAATCCCTGAAGATTCCCGCAAAACAGGAGTACGGCTAGCAATAGTAACCGGTAGCTATATTTTTTCATGTCAGTTAACAAATTGAATTTCAGTATATTGAATTAACTTAATCTAAGTGAAATTGTAGGCATAAAATCAGATCTTTTATCCAGCCCTTCTATTCATCAAAACTTGTACGATAGATTTTAAAATTAGATACTTACACTCTATAGATAATTCAATAAAGTTACGCAAAAGAAAGCCAGAGTCAATCCCTCTAAAGTATGATTTTGGCTAACGTCAATAAAATGATGGTGAACAGAATAATTAAGAAGGCCGGGAAACGGATATTCCGAGTTCTTTCAGCTGAAGTTCATTAATTTGTGAAGGTGAATCGATCATCACATCTCTTCCGGAGTTGTTTTTAGGGAAAGCTATAAAATCCCGGATCGAATCAGAGCCTCCAAAGAGCGAACATAACCGGTCGAAACCAAAGGCGATACCACCGTGAGGAGGAGCACCGAATTCGAAGGCATTCATTAAAAAACCAAATTGAGCCTGAGCTTCTTCATCAGAAAATCCAAGTAGCGAAAACATTTTTTTCTGTATATCCTTGTTGTGAATTCTAATCGATCCCCCCCCAACTTCCACACCGTTAATAACCATATCGTAAGCATTGGCCCTTACTTTTCCGGGATCGATATCCAGTAGATTTAAATCTTCGGGAAGTGCAGAAGTAAACGGATGGTGCATTGCGTGCCATCGATTACTTTCTTCATCTTTTTCAAGTAAAGGAAAATCGAGCACCCAGGCACATTTGAAAACATTTTTATCACGCAATCCCAAACGGTCACCCATTTCGAGCCGTACCTCCGACATTGCTTTCCGGGTTTTACTTTCGGCACCGGCCAAAATCAATAACAAATCACCCTTTTCACACTCAGAATGTGCGGCCCACTTTTTTAATTCATCTTCATTAAAAAATTTATCTACCGATGATTTAAAAGAACCATCGACATTGTGTTTCATATAAATTAATCCCGACATTCCAATCTGAGGACGCTTCACCCACTCGGTGAGTTCATCGAGTTGTTTGCGAGTGTATTCGGAACAGCTTTTTACATTTATGGCTACCACAAGTTCGGCATCATCAAAAACTTTGAATTCTTTATTTTTTACAATTGAAGTGAAGTCATTTAGTTTCATATCGAAACGTAAATCCGGTTTGTCATTTCCATAAAATTCCATCGCATGTGCGTAGGTAATTCTTACCAAATCGGGAATGTCGATTCCTTTCACAGATTTAAACAAATATTTAACAAGTCCTTCGAAAGTGATGAGAATATCTTCGCGTTCGATGAAGCTCATTTCACAATCTATTTGAGTGAACTCCGGTTGACGATCTGCTCTCAGATCTTCATCGCGAAAGCATTTAACAATTTGAAAATATTTATCAAATCCCGAAACCATCAACAGTTGTTTAAAAGTTTGGGGAGATTGGGGAAGGGCATAAAATTCACCCTGATTCATTCTCGAAGGAACCACAAAATCACGGGCACCTTCCGGAGTTGATTTGATAAGAACAGGCGTTTCAATTTCAACAAATCCCTCCATATCGAGGTATTTTCTTGTTTCCTGTGCCATCCGGTGACGAAGTAAAATACTATTCATCACTGGTGCTCTTCTTAGATCTAAATAACGGTATTTCATGCGCAGATCTTCACCTCCATCGGTTTGGTCCTCGATGGTGAAGGGCGGAGTGAGAGAAGGGTTCAACACTTTAAATTCTTTCACCAGAATTTCCACATCTCCGGTAGCCATTTTCGCATTTTTGTTGCTTCTTTCCGATACCGTTCCAGAGGCTTGAATAACGAATTCCCGACCTAATTTTCGGGCTTCTATACAAAGCTCAGGATTTGTTTCCGTATTGAAAATCAATTGAGTAATACCATATCGATCGCGTAAATCTATAAAAGTGAGTCCACCAAGATCTCTCGATTTCTGAACCCATCCGCAAAGAGTTACCTGTTTGCCTGTATCAATCATTCTTAGTTTTCCACAATGGTGTGTGCGATGCATATACAATTTTGTTTAACGGGTGGCAAAGTTAAAAAACTAACAGCGGGTTTCATATTTATTCCGAGTATTAAACCAGACTCGATTTCTGGGTGCAGTTACCAACCGGTAACTTCTTGAAATCAGAATAGTGTATATTTGAAGAAAACTTTAAAATCTAAGGAAAATGAAACTAATCAACTTTATCTTTTTGCTGATGGTTTTGGCATCGTGTGCCGAAAAGCCGATGGATCAGGAACAGGCCAAAAAAGTGGTAGAGGAATTAATTATGAAAACAGATGCAGAGGATTTTGATGCTGTTTCGGACCTTTATACTGCTGAATTTAATTCGAGTGAGCCAATGGATGTGAAGAAGGAAAAACTTTTGCAGTTGAAAAAAGTATTGGGTGATGTGAAATCACTGGAATTTGTTTCAGCAACTCATGTAGCAGAATTTGGGCAACCTAAAAAAGTTGTGGTTGAATACAAAGTTCTTCACAGCAGGATAACTTCTATTGAAACATTTTCGGTTGTTGAGGACGAAGGCGGATATCGCATTGCTTCACACAGTGTGAAGTCGGAAGGGAATTAATTAGTTATTAGTACAACACTTTACTTTTCTATGAATCTTCTTTGGCAATGACATCAATTGATTCCTGTTTTTGATTTTTATAGTATCAATTGAATGAATATCTTTAAGAATTTAATTATTGCCCTTTGTCAAAACCCAAATGTAATCATTGCGGAAGTGGTTAGCAAATTTCCCTGAAACTGACTAGGTGTATAGGTGTCGGTATCGTCCTTGACATCGGCCATTTCCATTCGGAGTTGAAAAATTAAATCGTTTAAAAGTTCATAACGCGCCTGAAAAGCAAAGGACGATTTTTCCCAGATGATACTTTCCTGAAAATCATAGTATGATGGAATTGGTTCACCGGTAATTGGATCCACATCATTTCTATTATCGGGGTAATCGGGTCCTTTAGTGGCTTTGTTGTAACTCACATCGAGCCACAGCCTTGAAACAGGTTTGTATGATAGTTGAAAGAAAATTTCTTGCGCATTATCTCTCAAATAATGGCCCATATTATATTTGGTGGTTTCATAAGTGGTTTCAGGATTATAATGTTTGTAGGCAAATACGTTGTTGCGGGTATACTCTGCCGTTATAGATACATTCTGAATTAAATTAGAAACACGACCCCCTAATTTCATGCTATAAGGTGTAATATCTTTTGTATCAAAAAGTCTTCCGAAGGAGAAGTCATCAAAATAACCGGTAAAATAAAAATGGCATTTCTTCAAATTCCGGGAACTGATGTCAATAAACATCTGTGAGTTGCCAAGTGTAGAGTAGGTGTGATCAAGTGATTTAAAAAAGAGAACAGGAATAAAATATGCTGCGTTAACGTTTTGAGAATACACTATGGAGTTCCCGATGCTAAAGTGAAGGTTTCTGACAGGTTTAAAGGTGAGCAAATTGGAGGCTATAAATTTTGGAACATAAACAGTGGTTGTTCCTGTTCCGTAATTCTGAGTTGCCGAAGTATCAATCACTTTAGAGGAGAGCCAGCCATGAAAATAATTTAATTCGAACCATTTAACGGGTTTCAGGTTAAGTTTTATCTGAGCAAAAGAGGGTGCCCTGTTCGTCATAATGTTGGCACCATTATAATTGTTACCCCATACGTTGTGATCTTTAACTATACCAAGACTCCACCATTTGCCTCCCGCAGTAATACCACCACGCATCTCTGAATATTCAACTGCATCTCTGTTGGTAAATCCGTAAGTTGCATTTTTAAATCCTCCACCAGTTTCTTGTGTCAGATATTGGGAAGCAGTAACTGCTTTGCTAAGATAGTTATCACGTAAGCTGGCATACACACCCAGATGATTACCTGCATAGAACATTAATTCAGCTCCATTCCAGCGATGATACACCGTACCACTGTCGTTATTCCAAACCTGAACTCCTAAAATAGGATTGATAGAAAACATAAAAGTTGAATCGCGGAAATAATACAGATCGAGTCTTTTTTGACGGTCTTTTATTTTCTCCCTGTTTTTTCCAAACATTTTTTTTGTTACAAATTCATTTCGGTCGAAATTATCGATTTCTTTGTTGTACTCTTTTAGAAAAAATAGAAATTCTTTCGACTGTCGTTTGTTTAATTCTGCACTGCGTGAACTCACCTCTAACAACTTTTCAGAAATAAAGATTCGGGTATAAGGTTTTACCGCACTATTCAATTCAATAATTTTCATATTGGCCATTTCATCCAAAAATTCATAAATGGCTTTATTGTCGACATGCTGATACACTACCTGAGAGGTAGCGCTATAAAAAGGAATTGAGGAAATGGTGAGGACCAGAATGAATTTCAGAAGGTGCTTCATATCATAGAATTTGGGTAAAGATAATTATTCGGTATTACAAAAAATGATTTTAAGGAATCTTGCCTATTTCGACCCCAGGACAAAAAGTGACGCATCGAGAAATCCTTTTGCTGCGTGGCTGATGGTTACTTTTTCTTTGATATAATCCGCACCATTTTTTCCAATTTGAGCTGCTTCTTTGGGATGATCAATGAGCCATTCAATTTTTTGAGCCACGAGTTGAGTGTTGGTAAAGTCCACAACGAAACCGGTACGACCCTCTTCTATCAGATCATAGGTAGCTCCGGCATTAGGCGATGCCAAGCAAGGAACACCTGCAGCCATGGCTTCATTAAGCACCAGTCCCCAAATATCGAAGTCTGTTTGAAAGAGCAACCCTCTGCTATTAGCAAAAAATGCCGGAAGTTCATTTTTTTGGCGGAAGCCATGAAATGCAATTACATCATTCAATTGATTTTGTTCTACGAAGCTCTTGAGCTCTTGGAGACTAATTCCATCGCCAATAATGTCGAGTACAAAATCTCTTCGTTTTTCTGCAACAATCTTTACAGATTGAAGTAGCAACATCACATTTTTACGGGGCACCAGATAGCCCAGATAAGTAAAATGCACTTTAGAGGCATCCAGCGTTAATTGATTCCTGAGTTCATTGGTTTTATCATAAAAAAAAGTAGTGTCAACAGTATTTCTTCCAATAAAGACATGGCTTTCAGGCGCACCCGAATTAACCAGGTATTGTTTAGCCATATTTCCATAGGCTACAAAGGAAGCAGCATTTTTGGTGAGAATGCGACGTTGAAATCTCCGAACAAAATTCTGATTCCGTTTACCTCTTTCAATGGTACCGCTAAAAATTATGTAAGGTGTTCCTTTAATAACTTTTCGGATAAAAACTTTGACAGTTGCAGGTGAAAAGCCGGCTACAATAATTGCATCGGGGTTTTCGTTATCCATTAATTTTGTTAAACCTTTGTATAAGAAGAGTGTTTTTTCGCCATCTTTACTAAATGTGTGGCCGATATCTTTCAGAATTTCATAATCGAATTTCATTTCTGAGGTATCAATAACAAAAAATCTTCGTTTGTAACCGGCGGAACCAAAAACAAGTTTGAGATGAACATCTTTATCCTTGAACTGCCTGCTCATCTCATTGAAAAGCGGAATGCGGTATGGATTAGGTATGTTGGTAATTAAGATTACTTTTTTCATTTTTTATCAGGCGCTCATCCACTTTTTATACCACGATATGAGGAAATAAACAGTCCATAGATTGTTGGTGTATTCTGCATTTCCTTTTCTAATTTCCCGAATGTGCAATTTCAAACTTTCTTCATTAAAGATGCCGGTATTACGACAAAAGCTCTTCAAGTTTTGTTCCATGTAATCTACCATAATATCACCGGCCCATTCGCGAAGCGGCACACAGAATCCCATTTTCTTACGATAGAGGATTTCGTGGGGTAATATACGTTCAAGTGATTTTTTGAGAATATATTTGGGCTCCTCATTTTTGATTTTAAATTCAGAGGGAACCGACAAGGCTTTGTTGATGACATTATAATCGAGAAAAGGGTTTCTGACTTCAATACTGTTGGCCATTCCCAAGCGATCCATTCGGTAAAGATACTTTGCGGGAATCAAAAATTTAAATCCCAGATAACACATCCAGTCAACATCGTTAAGCTGCGGATTTTTTTTCTGAAGAATCGTAAATGCATCCCGGTATTTTTTTATCACACTATATGAATCGGCAGTGCCAATTTGATCGATGAATTTTTGTTGAAGAAAATCACGTTTTGTATGTTCTTTAAATGCTTTGGCACCGCCCCAGAATAGTTCCTGGCGGTGGACACCTCTCTGGATAATTTCACCTGCTTTACTGTACTCGTTAATATTTCCTGCCACAGCAGCTACAGCAGATTTGGCAAATGAGGGTAATGCTGAGAAGCGATGATACCAGGGATACAATTTATAATATTTTTTCCAACCACGATAGCCTGCAAAAAGCTCATCGGCTCCGTCGCCGGTTTGAACTACAATAGTACCATTGTCTCTTGCTAATTTTGAGATAAAATAAATTGGGATGCATGTGGCATCAGCCATTGGCTCGTCAAATATTTCAACTATGCGGGGGAGGAATTCAGCAATATCGTCAGGTCCGACAATTTTTTCAAAATGATCGGTCTTAAACATTTTGGAAATCTGTTGAGCATATATCCGTTCATCATAATCGGGTTGCCCTTCAAACCCTACCGAATATGTTTTTATTGATGATGAGGTATAGTTTCTCATGAGTGCAACAACCGCACTGGAGTCAACTCCTCCACTCAAAAATGCACCAACAGGGACATCGGCTACCATTCGATACTGTACCGATTTTTCTAATTCGTGGTAGACATCGTCAGCGAGTTGGTTTTCATTTACCGATTCGAGGTTAGTATATTCAACTTCCCACCACAATTTTTTATCGCGGATTCCATTTGCAGTTACAATCATGCATTCAGCCGGTGCCATCTTGAAGATGTTGGCAAACATGGTTTGTGGCGCATCCAGTTGGTTAAAGGTGAGAAAATTGTAAAGAGCCAACCGGTCGGTTTCCGGCTTTATCCACGGAAGTGTGAGTAATGCTTTTATTTCGGAAGAGAATGCGAAAATGCCATTGGATGTGGTATAATAAAATGGCTTTTTACCTGCCCGATCTATGGCGACAAATAATTCACGGTTCTCTTTTTTATAAAATGCAAACGAAAACATTCCATTCAAATCGTGCAGAGCTGCATGTCCCTTTGTTTGATACAATGACATCAGCACTTCAGTATCGCTTGTGGATCTGAACGTTTGATTTTTAAGTCCTTTTTTTAACTCTTTGTAATTGTAAATTTCACCGTTAAAAGCAATCACATTTTGATGGCTATCAATCATAGGCTGGTGACCGTCAGGTGACAGATCGATAATGCTCAACCGACGATGCCCAAGGGCGATTCCTGATTCCAGATCTACGAAAATCCCCTCATCATCGGGCCCACGGTGACTGAGGGCTTTGTTCATGTTCCGGATCAAAGATTCTGCGTTGCCCGGTAAAGATGATCCCAGGCTCATTAATCCGTTTATTCCACACATAGGTTTGAATGCGTCATTTTATTTCCGGAATTGAAGAAATACCGATAGTTGAAAGGAAGCGCAAATTTACATTAAATTACTGCAATGTGGTCGATCGGGCCAAGGTGTTGCAGAGACAGGTTTGGTACATAAAAAAATATAATTTTATAATTAACTAATTGTTATTCAATTAATTGGATGGTAAGGTGAGAATTCTTCCATAAATGTACTAAAAAGCATAAATTTACTTTTCTCAGACTTTTACAGAAAGTGTACTATTGAAAATGCAGTTGATTTTTCTCCATGGTTCCAAAAAGCTTTTGGAGTTTTTGGGTCCGGTACTCAAAAATAGAGCTTAATTGATTTTTCACCATAATTGTATTGGCCATTCTCCCCAGCAAACCTAACGGCAGAGCATAATGTACAAGGTCGCGCATTTCAACGCCACCATCTATCTCTTTAAAAAAATGTTTATGATGCCAAAGTGCATAAGGACCAAACCGTTGCTCGTCGACAAAATAATGGGGTTCCTGCACATGAGTTATTTCGGTTACCCAGGTTAAAGGAATTCCAGCTAGCGGTCGTACCACATAGGAAATTATTTGTCCGCAGTACATTTTTTCATTATTGAATTCTGATGTAATTACAAAACCCATGTGCGGAGGTGTTATAATTTTCAAATTGGCAGGAGAGCTAAAAAAATCCCATGCTTTTTCAAGTGAAATAGGTAGTTGAAGATGTGCCTCGAATGAATAAATTTTCATAATTTTATTTTATTGTAGAAATACCGCCATCAATTTTTAAAACCTGTCCTGTGATCCAAGATGCTTTTGGTGACAGCAGATAGGTTGCCAGGGAAGCTATTTCATCAGGAGCACCTATACGTTTAAGAGGATGACGATCTCGTACCAAGTCTAATTTTGATTCAGTGTTTATAAGTTTTGATGCCAATGGTGTTTGTGTAAGTGAAGGTGCAATAACATTAACTCTTATTTTTGGTGCAAATTCGGAAGCCAGCGATCTGCCCAATCCTTCAACGGCTCCTTTTGCAGCAGCGACTGAAGAATGAAACGACATTCCGGTTTGAACAGCAACGGTGGAGAATAAAATTATTGATGCCGATTCGCTGAGTTGTAAATTTGGTAAATATTTTTGAATTACGCGCACGGCACCAACCAGATTGATATTGAAGTCGCTCATAAAGTCCTCTGGCTTAATTGCCCTAAACGGCTTGAGATTGATGGAGCCGGGACAATATATCAAACCTGAAACGGCACCTTCTAATAAAGGCAAATGTGAATCTATAGCCGACAGATCCGCTTTGTAGGTATGTAGATTTGTATGAGAAATTTCAATTTCTTTCAAACCTCTGCTTATCACATGAACTATATTTCCCAGGTCAAGCAGTTGTTTGGTAATCTCCAATCCAATTCCCGAAGATCCTCCTGCAATAATGTATTGTAATTGTGACATAGTGGAGGAAGAACAAAGTGGGATTCAAAAAAGTTTCATCAAAGGAAGAGTTAGTGGGCCTGCCTACAGCAGGCGAGTGAGTTAGTGGGTTAGTGGGTGAACCACTTCCTCAAATTGCCACATTACCCCATTCTCACACCTCTTCATCCTCAAACTCGAAATGATAAAAAAATTATTTCACCAGTTCCCCGTTCAGGCGCATTAACTCTGTTTCGGAAAGTTTGGTTCGGTAGCGGGCTTCTACGAGTCTTGAAAAGGAGGATTCGTAAGAGTTTTGTGCTTCTTTAAGTTGCAAACCGGAGATGCTTCCAAGGCGGTAGGCTTCTAATGCAACAGTTACATTTTCGCGAGCGAATTCAAGATTGCTTTCTTCGAGCTGAAGGATTTCTTTTTCGGATTGAAATCTATTAAAGGCGACAAATAAATCACGATCGATTTTGGAGCGGGTGTCGGCGAGGAGCAATTGAGTAGATTGCAAATTCAATTTTGCATTTTGAATCTCTCTTCCGGTATTAAATCCATTGAATAAATTCCAGGAGAGAATCACTCCTGTTGTTAGACCGCGGTTGTCGTTGAGCAGTGTGAACCCGGCTTCGTTTTCGATGCGTGAAAAGTTGTAGTTCACATTGAGATCTAGTTGTGGAAAGCGTTGCGACTGCATTTCACGAACTGTTGACTCAAAGATACCTGTGTACTTATTGCTCAGATTGATTTCGCTATTATTGGTCAACACGGTTTTGCGCAAGTCTTCGTAAGTTGGTGAATAAGCTATAGTAACAGAATCGGTGAGATTGTAATCGGTGAAATCGGTTTTACCCATGAGTCTGTTCAAATCTGCAATTGAAGTGTTGTACTCTTCTTTTAGCGATAATATTTCAGAGAGTTTTTCATTTCGATCGACTTTCGCTTGTAAAAAATCGAGACGTGATGCGGATCCAATATCAAATCGGGTTTTGGCAATCAGCTCACGATCTTCATAAATTTTAATGTTTTCTTCCAACACTTTAATTTGTTGCAGAATTCTTACCACATTAAAATAAACACCAATTACTTGGGAAACTATATTTTCAATTTCAACTTTCAGATAAAGCCCCGAAGCTTCTTCTTGCTGATTTAACCTTGATTTTGCAGCAAACATTCTTAGGCCATCGAAAAGTGTCCAGTTGAGTTGGGCGCCGGCATTTAAATTGTCGGTTCGTACTCCCTTCTGTTTAATCATTTCAGAACTGCTGAATTCCTGCTCGGTGTTATTGGTTGTAGTACTGATACCTGCTGATGCATCCACAGAAGGAAGAAATCCGGCATTCCCAAATGTGTTATTATTTTTTGCAATCTGCTCATCGATCCTTACGGTGGTGATAAAAAAATTGTTCTTTAATGAGCTTTCAATAGCTACCGACAAAGAAAGATTCTCTTGTGCCATGAAGCCGGGCGACACCAGCATCAGCAAACTGAATATGCCGGACATTTTATTTATGAACCATGCAGTTATTTTATTTTTCATCGATGTTCCCGGTAACATGTTTTTTTGGAGAGAGATAAGAATACATTGCAGGTACAATGAAAAGAGTCAACAATAAACTAAAGAGCAACCCACCGATCACCGAAATACCCATCGACATTCTGCTCTCGGCACCCGCTCCCAAAGCAAGTGCAATTGGCAAAGCACCAAGAACTGTTGCAAGTGTAGTCATGAGAATAGGTCTGAAACGCGCTTCAGAAGCTTGAAGAATAGCATCGGATTTTGATACACCCTGTTCACGTAGCTGATTGGCAAATTCAACAATCAGGATACCATTTTTCGTTACAAGTCCTATCAACATTATAATTCCTATCTGACTAAAAATATTTAACGTTTGATTAAAATACCAAAGTGCAAGCAGAGCACCTGCAAGTGCGAGCGGAACAGTAATCATTATTACGAGAGGATCGATGAAGCTTTCAAATTGGGCTGCAAGGATGAGGTAAATTAAAAGCAGTGCCAATAAGAATGCAAAGAGTATGTTGGAAGAACTTTCGGCAAAATCACGTGAAGGACCGGTGAGTGAAGTAGAGAACGAATCATCCAGTACATTATCTGCAATTTCTTCCATTGCAGTGATACCATCACCAACGGTTTTTCCAGGTGCCAATCCTGCTGATACGGTAGCCGACATATATCTGTTATGGTGATACAACTGAGGTGGGTTACTTTGTTCATCAATGGTCACTAAATTATCCAGTTGAATCAGTTCATCTTTGTTATTACGAACATAGATCGATTGCAAATCGAGAGGCTCATCACGATTTGCACGATCAACTTGCCCAATTACCTGGTATTGCTTACCATTCATGGTAAAGTAACTAAAACGTTGTCCGCTAAAAGCCAGTTGCAATGTTTGTGCAACATCAATTACTGAAACGCCTAAATTCTTTGCTTTTTCCCGGTTGATGTTGATGATAAGTTCCGGTTTGTTGAATTTTAAATTCACATCTACACCCTGAAAGGCAGGATTTTGGTTAGCAGCATCCATAAATTTTGGAAGAGCTTCTTTCAGTTTTTCAAAATCCGGTGCTTGCAAAACAAATTGCACAGGCAAGCTTCCTCTTGCACTTTGTCCACCTGCCGAAATAGTTTGTTCCTGAATCACAAAAGTACGTGCTTCGGAAAATCCTCTGGTTTTTGCAGACAAGTAATCGGCAATTTCCTGTTGTGATTTTTCTCTGTCACCTGCATCGGTCAAAACCAGTCGGCTAAATCCGGTATTCACAGCACCCGATCCTGTAAAACCAGGTGCAGTAACGGTGAGCATAACTTTTTTCTCTGGTAAGGAATCGTTTATAAGATCCACCAACTTAAGCATGAACCGATCGGTGTATTCAAATGAGGATCCTTCAGGAGCCGCGATCGACATTCTCAGATACGCTCTGTCTTCGGTTGGAGCAAGTTCTGATTGGAGTAAAGATCCTATTCCGAAAATCATCAGGAAGGAAACTATAATCAGTACTATTGCTAGCCAACGTTTCTGCATAAATGCAGTAAGTGTTCCGCTATAGCTATTATTCATTTTAACAAAAAATGGTTCTGTATATTCGTAAAATCTGGAATGCTTTTGAGTTTTTCTGATTAACTTGGCATTCAGCATCGGCGTAAGCGATAAAGAAACAAAAGCTGAAATGAGCACTGCCCCTGCAAGTACAACACCAAACTCACGGAACAATCTACCTACAAATCCTTCCAGAAATATTACAGGGAGAAATACCGCAGCCAGTGTGATGGAAGTTGAAACAACGGCGAAAAATATCTCTTCGGATCCCTTATAAGCAGCTTCTAAGGGACTCATTCCTTTTTCAACCTTTTTGTATATATTTTCTGTTACCACAATACCATCATCTACCACCAAACCTGTGGCAAGTACAATGGCGAGCAACGTGAGAACATTGATGGAGTAACCCATAATGTACATTATAAAAAATGCACCGATAAGCGAAACCGGAATGTCAATGAGCGGTCTGAAGGCAATTAGCCAGTCACGAAAAAAGAGGTAAATGATCAGGATAACTAAAATGATGGCAATAAGAAGCGTTTCCTGAACTTCAACGATTGACATTTTGATGAATCGAGTATTGTCAAGTGCAATATCAAGTTTGTAACCGGCAGGAAGATCTTTTTTAATTTGTTCAACACGTTTGTAAAATTCATCCGCAATTTCAATGTAGTTGGCACCAGGTTGTGGAACCAATGCAATAGCTATCATTGGAACTCCTGATTGCCTTAACATAGTTTCTTCGTTTTCGGGTCCTAGCACTGCATAACCAACATCTCTCAACCTCACACTTTGATCGCCTGAAGTTTTGATGATCATATCGTTAAATTCGTCTTCCGTTGAAAATCTCCCTGCCGTTTTTACTGTGAGTTCAGTGTTGTCACCGGCAATTTTTCCACCAGGTAGATCCACATTTTCACGATCGAGAGCTTCTTTAATATCCAAAGGTGTCAGCTTAAATGCTGCGAGGCGACTTTGGTCGAGCCAGATTCTCATTGAATAACGCTTCTGGCCCCAGATCTGAACAGTACTCACACCGGGAATAGTCTGAAGTCTTTCTGCAATTACATTTTCACCGAAATCTGAAATTTCGAGATGACTTTTTGTATCACTCTGAACAGTGAGCGAAAGTATAGCATCAGAATTGGCATCAGATTTTGTAACAACAGGTAATGCATCAATATCCTGTGGTAGCTGACGTATAGATTGCGATACTTTATCACGAACATCATTCGCTGCAGCTTCCAGATTTTCATCCAGATTAAATTCCACGGTGATAACACTCGATCCCTGATTGCTCGCAGACGAAATGGTTCGTATTCCGGCGATACCATTGATAGCTTTTTCGAGTGGTTCAGTAATTTGCGATTCTATTACATCTGCATTTGCTCCTGTATACGATGTTCGTACGGTAATAATAGGAGGATCGATAGATGGATATTCACGTATGCCCAGATAACTATAACCGATGAGTCCGAAAATAACAATAGTAAGCGACATTACTATTGAAAGAACCGGTCGTTTTATACTTATTGAGGATAATGACATTTATAAAATTTAAATTTGCTGAGGTAGTTTATTTTATTTTAAACCACCTCTGTTTTAATTGAATTTCTGAAAAAATTATTTCTGATGTTTTTTAATATTCAGATACTTTGTGTCGGATGAAAGTTTATGAAATTGCGGAATAATTTTCACGTCAACATTCATGCTATCTTTGAGCTGCATGATTCCGGAGGTAATAATGGTATCACCCATTTTGAGTCCACTAAGTATTTCAATGCTGGCTTCGTTCCGCAGACCGGTATTTACGAGTTGCGAAATTGCTTTTCCATTTCTACTTACCAACACTTTTTTACCTTTTAGCACAGGAATAATAGCCTGTGTTGGAATCGTTATAGCACTATCAGAACGATTCAAAATTAGATCAACCTTTGCAAAAGCTCCGGGCATTATGGTGCCGGAAGGATTATTTGAGAGGGCACGCAATTTAATAGTTCGTGTTGCCTGATCAACTTTTGGTTCAATGGCAAAAACTTTACCATAGAACACAGTTGTAACTCCTTCAACAGTAAATGCAATATCTTTTCCGGGCTTTATAAAAGCTCCATATTTTTCGGGAAGAGAAAAATCAATTTTAACGGGATTAATTTGCTGAATGGTAGCAATCAAAAAATTCTGACTTACAAAACTACCTTCACTGATATTACGTAAACCTATTTGTCCTGTGAAAGGTGCTCTTATTTCTGTTTTTTCAATTTGTGATTGTGTGTATTGAATATCTGCATCAATAGTGGCTAGCTGATTTAAAACATCATCAAACTCTTCGCGGCTCACGCCGTTCATTTCAAATAATTTTTTTTGGCGATCCGATTTTTCAAATAGTATTTTACGGGTACTTTGTAGTTTAATAAGTTGTGCCTTCAGTTCAGAATCCTTCAATTTAACTAGTAACTGTCCTTTTTGAACGGTACTGCCTTCTTTGATGTTAAGCTGAATTATTTTTCCGGAAACCTCAGGTCGTAATTCAACTTCCTCATTGGCAAGTATAGTGCCTGTAGAAACCACTTTTTCTTCCAAAAGAACACCTTCAGCAATTACACCGTTCACTTTCATCGGAGGAGCTCCTCCGCCTTTTTGAGCGTTGCCACCCGGACCGGAAGTTGGAACATCATTTTGCAGGAAAAAAATTTTGATGAATACCAACACAGCAATAAATAGGATAATATATAATAATGTCCTGCTTTTTAATATTTTCATAAAAGGATGCTATAATGCTACACTTTGCAAATATATGTTATAACATGAAAATTTAGGGAAAGTTATTTTAGGGAAGTAAACGATGGTAAAAAAAGAGCGTTTAATTTATTGACAAAAAAGGAAATTTATTAACTGATAATCAGCGTGTTAAATATTTCTTATATTTTTTCTTCCTTAAAATATTTTAATGGGACGAGGAGCATTCCGAAGCATTCGCCATGTTCTTTATTAAAATGTTTGTGGTGCATTTTATGGGCTCTTCGGATAGCTCGCAGGTACCAGTTGTTACTATTTCTGAATATTTTGAATCGCTGATGAATAAATATATCGTGAACTATAAAGTAGCAAAATCCATATATGGCAATTCCAATCCCCATAAACAAACGGAAGTCGTTGCCGTTGAGTACTCCAACTAACATGAGAAAAAAACTGGGAACCGCAAAGATGAGAAAAAAGGCATCATTTCTTTCGAAGAATCCCGTATGTCCCTGGTGATGATCGCGGTGCAAGATCCACAACAGTCCGTGCATCACATATTTATGAGTAAACCAGGCAACAAATTCCATGAAGAGAAATGTGCCAACTATTGCTAAAATATTTATTGCCAAGGTCATTTTTCTGCAAAATTAAGAAATCCACAACTTACAATTGATGAAAACTGAATTCAACTATATATCTAACATGGTAAGTAACACTCCTTTTTAAACAATTGTTTTCACTTTCTTTAATTCCACAAGTTTACCGGCCAATTATTTAGTAGTTCAGGAGTTCAGTTTGCGGATGGTAAAGACGAAGCGGGATCCTTTACCCTGAGCCGATTCCACATGAATGGAGCCACCATGAAGTTCAGTGATTTTTCGGCATATAGCCAGCCCAATTCCTGTGCCGGAATATTTGGAGCGACTATGCAATCGTTGGAACATGTCAAATATTTTCTGATGATATTCCTTATCAATTCCAATTCCGTTATCGCTCACTGTGAATTCCCAATGCGATTTGGTGGATTTGCAAGAAATTTCAATTTGAGGATCTTGATCGCTTTTATATTTTATTGCATTTCCAATAAGGTTTTGCAAGAGTTGAAGGAACTGATTTCTGTTGGCATAAATTTCGGGCAAATGTGAAAAAGAAATTTTAGCGTTCGACAAATTTATTTCATTGTTAAACATTCTGCTCACCTCTTCCAATTCCGTAGATGGATTAAACCATTCAGGTTCGGTTATATTTTTTAATAATTTGGAATAATCAAGCAGATCATTAATCAGCTCTTTCATTCGCTCAGCACCATCAACTGCAAACCGAATGTATTCTTTTCCTTTCGCATCAATACTATGATTATATTTTGATTCAAATAATTGAAGAAAACTGCTGATCATTCTCAATGGTTCCTTAAGATCATGTGAAGCGATGTAGGCAAATTTTTCGAGTTCCGTGTTGGAAGCTTCCAATTCAGCAGCTCTCCTGGCCAGTGTATCATTGAGTTCTTTAAGGATAAACTCCGATTTTTTTCGTTCAGAAATATCCTGCATGGCACCAATCATTCTGGTTCCTTTTCCATTTTCATCTCTGATAATCATTCCACGATCATAAACATAGGCATAATCGCCATCAGCTTTTTTAAAACGATATTCATCTTCCCAGTAATGGAGGGTATCTGAATTAATTACTGTGTTGAAAGTGCTTGTAGCTCTTACACGATCATCCGGATGAATGTCATCTATCCAGTCAGTTAATGTGTAGGGCGTGTTTTCGGAGTCGTGACCAAAAAGTTTTTTAAGGCTATAACCCCACTGCATGACTTTGGTCTCCATGTCATAATCCCAAATGGCATCATTGGTGGCACGTAAAACGGTTTTGTAAATTTCATCAGAGAGTTGAATGCTTTGTGCAATGCGTTGGTGTTCGAGTAACACACTTATAAGATAAGAAAATCGTTCCAGTTTTTTTATCTCATCAGCACTCGGTAATTTTTTTTCTGAAAGATAAATCCCCAGACTGCCCATCACTTCTCCTTTTGAATCCATCACAGGAAACGACCAACAAGAACGGAAACCTGCTTCAAGTGCCGTTTGATTGCAAAACTTCCAAAGCGGATCGTTTTCGATATCAGAAACGAATACCGGTTTTTTAATAAAAGAGGCCGTCCCGCATGAAGCAGCATTAGGTCCGATTGGAATATCAACAAGCTGCTCTTTGTATTTTGACGGAAGCGACGGTGATGAGAGATCATTCAGCAATTTTCCTGATTTACTGAGTTCCAGCAATCCGGCATGGTAGCTCGGAAATATTTTTTCGAGCCCTCTCAAAAGATGATCGAGCATGTGTGTTAAAGTTGCTTGTGTGGCCTGCATTAAATGAACTTCCCGCTCGAGCGAAAGGATTTGTTCATTTTGAATCTGGCCGGATACATCTTTAATAAAAACAGAAAACTCTTTGTTGAAAGGATACGCCCTGAATTGAAACCAACGTTGATGTTCCGGGAAATAATTACGATAATCACTGTAATGAAGAGATGAATTAACGTTTTGCAGAAAATTTTCGAGATTCAACTGGTTGGAAGGAAATAGCGAAGGCAAACGTTTTCCTTTCACCAAAGATTCATTCATCCTCAAAAGTTTTAGTGCATTCGGGTTGACCGAATCAATAATATAATTTTCATCTATAGTAACGATGCCATCCTTAAAAGAAGAAAACAGATCGAGCAGTTTCTCCTCGTTTAATGTTATTGCAACAGGTGTATCCATCTCAGTATGCACTTAAAAATTTCATGGGTTTTTTGGAAAGTAAATTTATAAAATTTTGAATAGCCATCAGATGTTATTATTCCTTTTCTTAGTTTTTTGTGTAATAAAAAAAATTTCAAATTATCTTAAAATTTTTAAATTTTTAGTGTTTTGCTGTTTAATTGTTTAAATCAAACTAAAATTTACATTGATAATCAGTGTTATACATTACTCGCATCACACAAACAAGCCAGTTAATTAGTTCGGTGGTCGGTGGTGTTGTTTCGGCTCCGCTCACCATGACTGTGAGTTGTCTCGGCTTCGCTCGACGTTGAACGTGAGTTGTAGTGGCTTTTTGCCTGCTATTTTTTTGACCATTTCAAGGCTGGCAGGTGCTCGACATACCGGTGAGTTGTGTCGGCTTTCGGCCTGCCATTTTTTGACCCTCTTTAGGCAGGCATGACCTCGTTATAATAATGCAGCATAACATTCTTTTTCTAATTCTTTAACCTTAGATATGAAAGCAATACGGTAAAAATCCATTAGGAGAACATCGAAAAATAGTAAATCAATGAGGGAATTATAAACAAGGTTCATTAAATAATTTGTTACCAAAGCTGATGATCCCTATGGATGTATCTGTGATGGATGTGGTAAGGATTATTTCAAAACACCATTGGATAGAATTCCAAAACGAATTTTCGGTGAAAACCAATTTAAATGAAATTGATTCAAACAGGCCGGTGAAAAGTACTTAAAAAATGATTAGATTTGTAAGTTAGAAAAGTATAATTTTGAAGCAGATAACACCCTATTTATTTCCACTAAAATTCTATCATGTTTAAAAAGCGCGTCATTCAAATCAGCATTATAGTTGTTGCAATGTTTGTGGGATACATTTTATTCGTCAGTAATTACCATTATAGTGAAGGATCACGCACCGGTTATCTGTCGAAGTTTGCAAATAAAGGTTATGTATTTAAAACTTATGAAGGTGATATCTATTTAGGTGGTGCTGCAGCTGATAACAATTCACTCATTAATAATCAGTGGAGTTTTTCTGTACCCTCTAATAAAGATGGAGTTGTGGATAGTCTGCGAAAGCACGAAGGAAATATTGTGAAACTTCACTATTATCAGGTAATCAAAAATATGCCCTGGCAAGGCGATACCGAGTATTTTGTGTACAAATCGGAATTTGTAAGAGCGCAGTAAAGTTTTTTAAGGAAAGAAATTGAAACCCTCAAAAGCATTCGTAATTGAGGGTTTTTTATGTTTGTATCCCACACATAGAAAAGAATTTTAAATACGGATAATGTGGTGAAGAGTA
>Ga0105046_10004464_pt1 | contig 22257 bp, 14 predicted proteins | sample MAT03_FD_78385 | JGI IMG/M metagenome (GOLD analysis project Ga0105046, IMG submission 78385) | Freshwater microbial communities from Lake Fryxell liftoff mats and glacier meltwater in Antarctica - MAT-03 (megahit assembly) | ecosystem: Environmental > Aquatic > Freshwater > Ice > Liftoff...
CATTGGTTCCATTGGTATCCGGGCGCGCCGGCACACACACCAACGAATCGGCCAATGCGCGCGTGTCGGTGGGGTACGTGCTCTGACCCACCGCCGGCGTCCAAGTGCCAGGTTGCTCGGTCAGCGACATCGCCGAACTGATCGCCAGCGCATCGCAGGTGGGTGAGACCGTCGTCGGCTTGCGCAGATACAACCGGCTATTGCCCGCGAAAATCTGGAAGGGTTGATACGCGCTGATGGGGCCATTGCCAGTTTGCGCCACGGTGCTGCCGGCTTCAACCGTCATGGTATGAACCACCGCCCCCGTCGCGGCCAGCTTGAATGTGACCGTGATGGGCGAGGCCAGCGTATTGGTGGTGGGATAAAACGCCACAAATGTGCGCACGCCGCCGGCGCAATCTGCGCCTGTTGCGCCCTTGCAGAACACGCCGTAATTAGGCACATCGGCCACCACACTGGTATCCACCTGCCCCATCTGATTCAGCGTATACGCCCAGTGCTTGCCCTGCGAATTCAGCGCGCCGGGGAACAGGGCGTGCTGGCGATTGATACGGGCCATGGCGCCATTGAAACCCGCATCCAAAACAGTGCTGCCCGTGCCAGGCAAACGCGCCTGAATGCCGGCCACGATCACCTCGTAGGCCGTGTCATTGCGGTATTCCAACGACTCGGCCGCAAACTCATTCCACGCGTTCTGGAGCCATCTCTGATTGCGCCCCAGATACAGGGCCGGCGCGCCCAATGGAATCGCCTGAATGAGCAATGCGTTGGCAAAGCCTGGAAAGTCGGGCGAGCCAAAGAACGTGCCGCGCGTGCCAAAGTGCTGGAAAACCTGGCCAATATAGGGGTTGGTATGCGCCCGTCCACCCACCTCATAGCGCACAAACTCGTCCGGCCAGTTGCCGTTGTAGAACGTGCCAGAGTTTTGAGTCGGATCGCCGTCCTGGTTGAACCAATATTGCTCCACGGCATTGATCTCCTCCTCGTACAAATACAGGCCAATGTCGCGCCACTCGTTGTTGCCCAGTACCTGCCCCAACTCGATCAGCCCCACCGCGAAGTTGATCGCCTCACTGGTGGATTCCTGATCTTGGCCGGCACCGCCATTACCCGTGCCGTTGGCCCAACTGTGGCCGTAGAACGGGCTGAAGTTGCGCAGGAAGGGATAGCGCAGGCTGGTGCGGTCATAGTTGGCCACGTCGGCGCGCAACTCATTGATCAGCGGCAGATGCGATTGCAGCCAGGGCAGATCGAACCGGCCAATGGCGGCGGCGCTACGCAGGAAGTAGCTCCAGTGAAAGTGCTTGTCGTTCAGATTTTGCACCGAGCCGTAGCCTTCTGGAAAGCCATAAATCGTATCGAAGTCGGGGTTGTATTGGAAGAAACCGGCGGTGTAGACATCGCCCCAGCGGCCGATCATCTCCTTGAGCGAGCTCAACATGAAGTCGCGCATTTCGCCGGCCACCTGGGTCTTCGTCGTGCGCGTGATCTCGGGGTCAGTCTCGGCTAGATTAGGCGATTTGGCGAGCTGATCCGCGATCACCATATTTTCGTATACGCCAGCCAGGTTCGGCGCGTACGTATTATTTTGGAACGGAAAGTAGGTGCCAATATTGCGCGCAAACGGCCCCGGATTACCGCCCAGCGTCGGCTCTGCTTTGTAGAACCACTGCTTCAGGGTGTCATAGATATCTTCGGCCGGCACGTTGCCGTTTACTGAAGCGGTCGAGTTGACCGTGATGTTGGGCAGATAGGGCAGGATGCCATAGGTTCGCAATTCGCTGACGGTGCTGTTGCCGATGTAAGCGTGCAACTCGCCCTTCACCGAGCGCCACGTGTATTTGGGCGCGCCGTTGACCAGCGGGATATTGGCCTTGTCCTGCGCGACCATTTTCTTGCGCTGATGCGGAAAGACGATTTGCATGGCGGTGCCGGGTGTGCTGCCGGTCTTGAAGTCCTCGGTGGTGACTTCCATGAGCGAACGAATGACACTGTTGGCCTGGTCGTAGCCCAACGGCTTGACCGCGCCGCCTACCGTTACAGTGAGTTTGGAGCCGCTGATCGGCGGGTAGCTCACCTGAGTGTTCACGATACGCTGCCAGGCATACGGCTCCAAATCTGACAAGGTCGCAATCAGCGCAGCCGTATCCGTCAGGCTCACGTTGTGCGGCAACGCAGCCACCACTACTTTGCCGGCCGCATCATTGGAGAACAGCGATGTGTGCGCGTTGGGGTTGCCAGACTGCTGCTCCGACCACGCGCCCGTATCGGCGTAGATGGCATAGGCCGCGGTCGACGTGATGGTGGGATTCCCCTCACCCGGCGCCACATACGAGTTTGCCACGGTGAGGCCGAGTTTGCCGTCCTGGTTGTACCACACAGTCAGCCTGCCATTCTGGTCGGCCGCATCCGTGCCCGCCCACACCCGAAATGGCGCGGTGCCTTTTGTGCGCTCGGCCCAGGTGAAGGGGCTGCCGTTGGCCATTGAAAACGTCAACTCATTGGGGCCGGTGGCATAGCTCATCTTCACGCCCCAATCGCTGTAGCTCTGAATGCGAATGTTGGTCCACGGTTCGGCCGTCGGCGTTAACGGTGTGTTATCCGAGATCGGATGCACATCCTTCAAGCCCAATGTCACCACCGCCGAACGTTGATCAGAGATGTCGCCGCGGCCAAACAGGTTGTCGGCGTAAACCAGAGGTTTGGTGATGACGCCGGTAAAGACGCGCATTTCAACGGGGTTCCAGAACCGCAAACCCTGCACCGGCAAATCAAGACCCGTGATGGTCTGACTGATGGGCAAATCGAGAAACTGATAGTGAAACGGCTCATTGATGAAAGATTGCGTGCGAACGACCGGGTTGGCCAGGTCCACCGGCGGCGTCCATCCATGCCATTGCAAACCGACCCCGGCCCACCAATCCGTGGTTTGCACGGGCTGATTCTGGTTGGCATAGGCCACATAAAACTCCTGCCCTTCGATGCCACCCGGCGAAATATCGGGCAGATTGTTTGAATTCGTAAATGGCTTTCCGGGCTGAACCAATTCACCGGGCAGGTTGTATTGAATGTAATTGAACTTGTTGCCAGTGCCACCTGTGCCGCCGAAGGGCACCACGCGTTGGTTACCCTCAATCCACTGCACCGACTGCGTGGTGATGACGACGTTTTCATCGGCCTGAACTGCGGCCGAGGCCGGGCCGGCTGCGCTTTGAAACAGCAAAGCTGACGCGATTAAAACCATGCCGCCACTGAAAAGGCGCGATTTTGTTGTATGACTCATCTGTGTACTCCTTATCTGGTGTAGCGCGAAAGCCGCCAATGGACGGACCTTCGCCGGCTCAAGCTGGGAAGCACACGGTGCAACAACCACGGCTTGGGCCTGTGATACCGCACTACATTAACGGCTTCGGTGTGACGAAAGCGTGACAAACGTAAACGCGCGCGATATCGCACGCGATCATCACGCGCGTTACAAACCTTCACAAACACAGGCGCGCAGTCGCTGTTTCAGGGGCACCTATGCTTAACATTGGCGGAGTATCAGCAAAGTGTTGTTGGAGGCGGCTTTAAGCCACGCCCAGGAGATTCATCAGGCCATGGGGCTGACGCCGCAGTTCACCCGACCGTCTGCCAATGGGACTAATGGAAATAGAAAGAATGGCGTGCACGCGCCGGCCCGCCCAGTGGCATCGCGCCGATCACGTGCCAAATCTGTTGCAACTGGCATACATCAGCACGACCAGAAATCACATGAACCGTCCCTGTAAACATGCCCAATCCACGCTCGACCCATCACAGCCTGTGCCCTGACCCGGAGTGAAAACGTCGTCGGGCAGGCACGGCTGAAATTCGACCCATTCACACTGCAGTCGCCCCGCCCCATCATTCAGCGCGACAAATGCGGCAACACCTGCGCCGCAAACAACTGCGTGCCATAGGCGCTGGGTGCATCGGCAAAGTTGATCGAGAGGCGGTCGGCACCCTGGCGAATCACGGGTAACAATGCATCCAGCACCTGCTCGGGCGTGCCGTTGATGCCACCCTCCAACGGCCGCATCGTCGGGTCGGCCATGCGCCGTTGCAACTCTGCCTCGTTCTCCGCCACAAGCACACGAACCACCAACGCCTGCTTGATCTCGGCGTAATCTCGACCCACGGCGCGGCAATGGTCTTGCAGCACCTGCTGCTTGTGCGCGTAGGCCGCGACATCGGTGAACACATAGTTCCACCAGTCGGCGTGCTGGGCTACCACTCGTAGTAAATATTTCTCACCCGCGCCGCCGACCATGATGGGCGGTGCGGGTTGCGGACGCGGCTCGCAATAGGCGTTGGCAATCTCGTAGTGCTCGCCCTTGAAGTTGGCCGGTGCTGTGCTCCACATGGCGCGGATGATCTGGATGGCTTCGGCCAGTTGGGCGATGCGTGTGCTGGCCGATGGGAATGGCCAGCCATACGCGGCATATTCCTCCTGATTCCAACCCGCGCCGATGCCCAATACGACGCGCCCACCCGATAGCGCCTGCATGGTGGCGGCCATCTTGGCCAGATGGGCCGGGTTGCGAAAGCTGTTGCAAAGCACCTCGTGGCCGCACAGCTTGTCGGGGTAGCGCGCCATCGCAAACGCCAGCAGACTCCAGCCCTCGGCTACCCGTTTGCTGTCGTACTGCACATGGTCCGGCATCCAGATCGAGTCATAGGGGCCGGTCACTTGATCGAGATAGGTAAAGGTGTGCTCGACCAACCTCGACCAGATATTGATTCCAACTGGGAATGTCATGGGTGTCTCCTTGGTGTGTTCTGGTAACTTGGCATTAGTTGCTGGTAGTTGGTGGCTGGTTTATGACCAGCAACCAGCCACCAACTACCAGCAACTAACGCGCCGTCCAACCCCCATCAATCATCAGGGTGTCGCCGGTGATGAGCGAGGCGGCGGGCGAGGCGAGAAACACGACAGCGCCGGCCACCTCCATCGGGTCGCCAATGCGATGCAATGCGGCGATGCGCTCAACCACATCGGCATGAAACACCGGGTCGGCCAACACCTCGGCCGTGCCGGGCGTGCGAATAAACGTGGGCGCAACCGCATTCACCGTGATGTTGTATTTGCCCCACTCCACCGCCAGACATTTGGTCAAATGTGAGATGGCAGCTTTGGTCGCGCAATAAATCGCCTCGGTGGGCAGGGCGATGAAGCCGGCCTGCGAACTCATGTTGATAATGCGGCCGTAGTTCTGTCGGATCATCACCCGACCCGCAGCCTGGCTGGTAAAGAACGTCCCCTTCACATTCACCGCCATCGTCAGGTCGTAGTCCGATTCAAGCACGTCCTCGGCCAGGTTGCCCGGCGCGATGCCGACGTTGTTCACCAGAATATCGAGCCGGCCAAAATGGGCGACGGTGTCATCCACTGCCTTGTTGATCTGATCGAGCTGGGTCACATCCATTTGCAGCGGCAACGCGCGCCGGCCCATGCCTTCAATCTCGCGCACCAACTCACCGCCGGTGGTGATATCGCGCAACCCCAGGGCCACATCGGCACCGGCATTTGCCAGAGCCAGCGAGATGGCATTACCCAGCCCGCGTGCAGCGCCGGTGACCAGTGCAACCTGGCCGGTTAAGTCGAAGCGTGGAAATTCATGCATAGAGGTTTCTCGCAAAGTAAGATGACTGCCTGATGTGTAAACGACTCCACAAGAATTCATCCTGTGTCGTTTACATTTCCCGCCTTATATTCGCGCGCGCAATTCTCGTCAAATGATCCGGCCCCATACAGCCGGTATATTTACAGGCTGTGAAGCAAATGGCAGACCCAACTCCAGATCCACCGGCCGTTCCACTCACAGATGCAGAAGCGCTGGAGCGGCGCAAACGCGGCGAGGGCAACGATGTGGTGCTGGTCACCAGCCGCACGCTCGGCGGCATTTTGCGCGCCAATCTGTTCACCACGCTCAACATGATCATCATCAGCATCGGCGTCATGCTGGTGGTGCTGGGCCGCGTGGGCGATGGCGTCTTTAGCGCCGGACTGGTGTTCTTCAACGTCGCCATCAATGTCTGCACAACTCTGTGCTCAAAGCCGATATCACCCCGGCCGAGATCAACGAATTTCGGCGCATGGCCGGCATTGGCAACGAGATCAACCTCAGCACTTTGGCCCGGTTTGCCTTTGCGGTCAGCAACGCCACGGCCCAGACTATCGTCACTATTTTTCTATTGCTGACCGGGTTGATGCTGGTGGTCTTTATCGAGCCGCCCTTCAAATTTCTGGCGGTCATTCGCGAATACCGCGGCGCACGATGGCCGCTGCTGCTGGTGGCACTTTCACTGGTCGGGTTCGGCGCGGTATGGATCGTTCCCCCAACCCGCGGGTTTTTCGGCCTCGCGGTCGAGCCAGACCCAGTGGTGGTGCTGGCGCTTCTGGCTGTCACCGCCGTCTGGAGCGTTTTGCTGGCACTGGCCTGGGTGTTGGCCGTCATCCTGATTGTGTTCACCTTGTTCCAGGTAAGGCAATCCCGCCGCTGGGTGCACTACGATGGCGATTAATACGGCTCTCCCCTCCCCAAGTGTGCGCTCGCGGGCGCACAATTCGAGCCGGCTACGGCCGTGGCGCATTGGGATGTACCTCATCCTGATTGCGCTGGCGGTCATGTTTGGTTTCCCACTGTTGTGGACGATCATGAGTTCGCTCAAGACGGCCCAGGAAATGTACGACTTCCCGCCCAGGCTATTTCCACGCATCCCCCAGTTCGCCAACTACCTGCGCGTGCTCAGCATCGAACGCGTGCCGGTCTTGCTGTGGACGTTTAACTCGATGTTGATCACCGTGCTGACCACATTGGGCACCGTCATCACCTGTTCACTGGTCGGCTATTCATTTGCGCGCTTCGAGTTTCGCGGCCGGGGCTTCCTGTTCTTCGTCACCCTGGCCACCCTGACGCTGCCGGCCCAGGTCACGCTCATCCCGCAGTTTGTTCTGTTCTACAAGCTGGGCTGGATCAACACCCATTTTCCACTGTGGGTGCCGGCCTGGTTCGGCGGTGGCGCATTTGGCATCTTCCTGATGAACCAGTTTTTCAAGACCATCCCGCGCGATCTGGACGAAGCCGCGCTCATCGACGGGGCCAGCTATCCACGCGTATTCTGGTCGGTGTTGCTGCCCTTGCTCAAACCACCGGTCATCACCCTGGCCATCATCACCTTCATCGCCTCATGGAGCGATTTTCAAGGGCCGTTGATCTATCTGAATTCGCCGGAGAAGTTCACCATTTCGATCGGGCTGAACTTTTTCGTGCAATCGCCCGAAGTCGGCGGCGAGCCGATGCAGCACCTGCTAATGGCCGCGTGTGTGCTGGCCATGCTGCCGACCGTCCTGGTGTTCTTCTTCGGCCAACGCTACTTCGTGCAGGGCGTGGTCATGAGTGGGCTGAAGGGGTGAGTTATTAGTCGTTAGTGGCTAGTGGTTAGTTGCTGGTTCACACTCTGTAACCAGCAACTAACCACTAGCCACCAACCACTTTGTTTTGACCGATTCCAAGGAGAAAAAGATGGGAAATAAGTTCAGTCGCCGGCAATTGCTCAAGGGCGTTGCCACCGTGGGTTTGGGCGCTGTCGGCGCACAAATCCTGACCGCGTGCGCACCTCCCCCAGCGGCACCCGCCGCCCCCGGCGCGGCCGCACCCGCCACCGCTGCCACCAGCGCACCCGCCGCCAGCAACGTGACCCTGCGCCTACAAGCGCCAGCAGTGCCACTCGGCGCCATGGCCATCGAGTTCGCCAAACGCTTCGAGGCCGATACCGGCATCAAGGTCACGGTCGAGGAGACGATCTATGGTGAGATTGCGACCAAGACCCAGACCGGTTTCATCTCGGACACCTTGCAGGATGTGGTCTACGGCCATCATCGCTGGCTGTTCCTCAACTTCAGCAAGGGCATTTATCAATCGATCGATGACATGCTGAAGTCCACACCACCCGAGGACTTCGCCGATATCTTCCCCAGTGTCATGGCCGGCAACATGCTCGATGGCCGCAACTTCAGCCTGCCCGATGTCACCCACCCCGGCGGCAACATCGCCGTCAGCTACGACAAGAACATCCTGAAAGAGAAGGGCTTGGCCGAGCCGAAGGCCGACTGGACCTTCACCGACTGGGAGGAGCTGGCCCGCGCCGCCGCAGATAAAGACAAGGGCATTTTCGGCCTCGGCTTCGACAGCATGAATGCGCTGCACTACTACAGCAACGTCTCGCGCTCCTTTGGTGACCCGGCCAGCACCGACGGCTGAATCATGGACAATGAGGGCAAGAAGATGCAGTTCAACACGCCCTTGCACAAGGAGCTGGGTGCCTGGTATCTCAAATTGTTGGATGACAAGATTGCGCCGCGCGCGGCCGACTACATCGATAAAGATGCCGCCAACATCTTCAAGGCCGGCTTGAATGCCACCCACGCCAGCATCGTCGGCAACGTGGCCGCCTTCATCACGGCTGCCAAAGACAAGTTCGAGATGGATGCGGTGTTGCTGCCAGTCGGCCCCAAAGGCCGCCAGGGCACGTGTTACTCCGGCAACCAGTGGATGATCAACTCCAAGACCAAGAACTCGGCCGAGGCCTACAAGTTGATCAATGCCCTGACCTCGAAGGCTGCCGGCATCTACCTGGCCGTCGAGGGCCGCGTGCAACCCAAAGGCCGCAAGTCGGCCTGGATGGACAAGGACGTCAACGCCATCAACAAGATGTTTGGCATCGCCGTGGGGCTGATTGAGAAGGGCGTCGAGCCATTCCCCATGCCCAACAACACCCGCTTTGTCGAAGCCAATACCACCTTCCAAAACGAGATCGATCCGATCTGGGAAGGCAGCAAGACCTGGGACGAGCAAGCGCCGGTAATCGAGTCGAAGGTGCAGGCCATTCTGGATTTGGCGCGGCCGTAGACGCTAAGAAATTACACCGATAGTCTTGTCACATGGAGAACCTAAGGTTCTACCTCCGGCGAACCCACACCTCGCCACCGAGCACCGTCGCGCCAACAACACCCTCGTCATCAAACAGCGACACGATGGGCTGATCGTTCAACGCATGCTCCGTGAGTCCCCAGCCTGATTGCTCACATTTCAACTGAAATACGCCCTTGTTGGTGGCTATAAATAGCAGAGCATCGCGCTCGAAAAGGGGAGAGGCGCGCAAGGCCGTTACCACGGCGCCTGAATCCAAAACCAATGACTTCGGCTCGCCCGCTCCCTCGCGCGTGATCTCCCGCGCCACCAGATTGTTCTGCGCCGCCAGCACCACCACATCGGCATCCTGCCGCCCGGCATCCTGCCGCTCACACACCTGCAAGGTCGCCAACGGCGCGGGCAAGCCATCCAGCGCCATCAGCAATTGCCACGACGTTTCGGCCACCGACGCGCACATCCAAACCTCAGCTGAGTATTGACCCTGAGCATTCGCCGGCGTCACCAGGGCATACACCCGGTCGTTGCGGCCCGCATACACCCCCAGCACTGCGGCACCTGCCGCCAGTACGGGCAAAGCCAGCCAGGTTTGGGCCCCATCGGTGGAGATATAAACCTGTCCCTGCTGGGTTCCCAGGATTAGCTTGAGCAACGTGGGCACATGCACAACACGAGCCTCCTCGCCCTCCGTCAGCGGCAAGGGAATTTGCGTCCATTGCGTGCCATTCCACACTTGCAGGCCGCGCGACATTACGATCATGGAGGCATCGGCGTAGCGAATCGAGGCCCCATCGGCAAAACCCTGCGCGCCCTCCACCTGGCCGACCTCGGCCCACGACACGCCGCGGTCCCGCGAGGCCAGAACATGGCCCTGCGAATCCAGCGCCAGCCAGCCGTGGCTGCTGGCCGTTAGCACCGGCAACACGCGCGCACTCAAATTCGTGTGGCGATCCCACAGATTAGTGGTCATGTCGAACAACGCCACCCCTGCGGCCCAAGTGCCAGCCACCAGCCGTTCCGCCGAACACCACGACAGGGCCGACACGGGCTTGTCTAGCAACAAGTTCCAGATCGAAGTGCCGACAACATGGGCGTATAAATTCGATTCGGCCGCCGCCAATACGTACGCGCCATCGGCCGACATCGCGAGCCCAATCACCGCTTCGTTACAGGCGGTGGGTTGCCAGGTTTCGCCAGCATCGGTGGACACGAATACGCCGCTGGCTTCACCACTCAGCCCTGCAAAAAGGGTGTGATCGTGCACAAAGTTCGGCGAGACGGCCAGCGCCGATATCTCGCCTTCGGCCAACCCGTCGCCACTCTCGCGCCAGGCCCGGCCCGCATTGCGCGAGCGATACAGCCCGCCGTTGGCCGTGCCAGCCCACACCAGGTTGCTCTCGGCGTAATCAGGCGCAATGGCCAGGCACAGCACATCCGTGTCCAGCAAACCAAAGTTGGCCTCCTGCCAGGTCTCGCCAGCGTCCAAGGAGCGGAAGATGCCGTCCGAGGTCGCGACAAAGATATGCGGAGTGTTCACAAAATCGGGAGCCAACACAAGGGCCGTTGCCGTGCCAAATTGCCAACTGTCGAGCGCGCGCCAGTTGCGCCCCCCATCGGCCGAGCTGAGCAGCCGGCCACCCGCGCTGGCTGCAAAGGCCGCATCATTCGCCGCCATGGCCAAAGCCTGAATCGGATCGCCGTAGCGCAGGTGCAACCAGGTGCGGCCGCCGTCATCCGAGCGATGCAGCCCCGCCAGCGTGCCGGCCAGACAAATTTGATCGATCGCGGCCAGTGCCAGGACTGTGCCGCCTGGGATTGCGCCTTGTTTTTGCCAATGAGAAGAAATCATAAGTTGTTAGTGATTAGTAGTTAGTGGTTAGTGGTTAGTGGTTAGTGGTTAGTGACTGATGTTACGCACATCTCAGGACTTACGCGAATGGCTTAGGTGAGCCTAGACCCTTAGGGTCTGATCCATGTTGCCGCGTAAGTCCTAATCTATCGAAAGCATCCTGAGCGAAGCCGAAGGGATACTTTGCGATGGGCTTGAGACACCTGCATAACATCAGTTATACATTTGCCGCTGTTGTTAAATTCAGATTTATCGATTAGGGGCAGGCACTGTTACCTGCCCCTGCCCCGTTTGCTGTACTTCAATCGTTTTAATCTTGCCTATCAAGCCGTGCAAGACACACGCAGGATAGTGACGGCAGTTAGCCCTCATCAGAAATGTAAGGTGAGATGGCAGGTGGGCTGCTAGCCGATGCGTGGTGATTTCTTCGAGGCGTGTTTCTATAGTGATCGCAACGGATCGAATTCGATCAACCGCCTTCAAGTAAGGAGAAAACACGATGAGCAGGATCACGACGAAAGACGGCACTCAGCTTTATTACAAGGACTGGGGCAAGGGACAGCCGGTGGTGTTCAGCCACGGCTGGCCACTCAGCGCAGACGCTTGGAACGCGCAGATGTTGTTCCTGGGTCAGCACGGCTATCGCGTCATCGCGCACGACCGGCGCAGCCACGGTCGCTCGGATCAGACCTGGCACGGCAACGATATGGATACGTATGCCGACGATCTGGCGGCGCTGACCGCAGCGCTGGATCTCCGCGACGCTGTCCATGTTGGGCATTCGACGGGTGGCGGCGAGGTCGCCCGCTACATTGGCCGCCACGGCACCTCACGCGTCGCCAAAGCGGTGCTGATCAGCGCCATTCCGCCGCTGATGCTGAAGACGGCAGGCAACCCGAATGGCACGCCGATCGAGGCGTTCGATGCGATTCGCAAGGGTGTGTTCGACAACCATGCGCAGTTTTACAAGGATTTGTCGCTGCCGTTCTACGGCTACAACCGAAAAGGCGCGCAGGTGTCCGAGGGCGTGCGCGAGTCCTTCTGGCTTCAGTCCATCCAGTCCGGCATCAAGGGCGCCTATGATTGCATCAAGGTCTTCTCCGAAACCGACCTGACTGAAGACCTTAAGCGGATGAATGTGCCGACCCTGATCATCCACGGCGACGATGACCAGATCGTGCCGATCCAAGCCTCGGCGCTGCTGTCGTCGAAGATTGCGCCACAGGCCACGCTCAAGGTGTATCCCGGCGCGCCGCACGGCCTGACCGTCACGCACCAGGATCAACTCAATGCCGATTTGTTGGCGTTCTTGAAAGGCGAGTTGATTTCGCAGGCTACGCCGGACTGGCAGTCTGTCTCGTCGGGCGTACCGGCCAAATAAGTCGTGATGCCCTCACGAAGGAGCAAGAAGTATGAACGCCACAATGAAGCGTCTCTCAAGACGCCGGATGTTACAAGGCTCAGGCACTGTGCTGATGGGGCTCGGCCTGATGGGAACCACGGGTTTTAGCCAGGCGCAAAACCTAAGAGAGAACAAACAAGAAAACCAAAAGGAGAATGTCATGTCAGAGAATCAGATCGCTACCAAGCCAACCGTCGTCCTCGTCCACGGCGCGTTTGCCGACTCATCGGGCTGGAACGATATCGTGAGCACCCTGCTCGCGCAGGGTTATCCGGTCGTCGCTGCTTCCAATCCCCTGCGCAGCTTGAAGTACGATGCGAACTACATCGCCACCACGCTAAACAGCATCAAGGGTCCGATCGTGCTGGTCGGTCATTCGTATGGTGGCATGGTGATTAACGGCGCGGCCGCCGGCAACTCCAGGGTGAAAGCGCTCGTCTTCATCGCCGCAGATGCTCCGGAGGCCGGCGAAAGCGCCGCCGACCTGGCGGGTAAGTTTCCCGGCAGCACGCTCGGACCCACGCTTGCGCCGCCCGTGCCACTCGGCGATGGAACAAATGACTTGTACATTCTGCAGGACAAATACCGCTCGCAGTTCTGCGCCGACCTGCCGGAGCCGGAGGCCGCGCGCATGGCCGCCTCGCAACGCCCCGCCACCGATCTCGCACTCAACGAGAAGGCGAGCGGATCGGCGTGGAAGACCATTCCCTCATGGTTTGTATGGGGCGAGTTGGACAAGAACATCCCCGCGGCGTCCCACCGCTTCATGGCCCAGCGGGCAAAAGCGCGCGAGGCGCTTGAGATCAAGGGTGGCTCTCACGTCATTTTTATCTCCTATGCCGATACCGTCGGCAATTTGATCCTGCGGGCAGCCCAGTCGGTCAAGTGACGGACGATTCATCCAGTCTGTCTGGGTGGCTGGTAGCTGGTGGCTGGTGGCTGGTGGCTGGTGGCTGGTGGCTGGTGGCTGGTGGACAGACGAACGGTGACTGCCACCAGCTACCAGCTACTAGCCACCAGCTACTAGCCACCAGCTACTAGCCACCAGCCACCAGCCACCAGCCACCAGCTACCAGCTACCAGCCCCCAATGGTTTTGCGATGACACACGCGCTTGCTGCACAGATTGTTTCCCTGAATGTCGGCCTGCCCCGCCGCGTGATGTGGAAGGGTCGCTCAGTGCTCACGGGCATTTTCAAGGAGCCGGTGGCTGGCCTAGTCTTCGCCCGCCACCTCGACCTCGACGGCGACCGCCAGGCCGATCTCACGGTGCACGGCGGGCCGGACAAGGCAGTCTATGTCTACCCGGCCGAACACTACGACCTGTGGCGGCAAGAGTTGGCGCCGATGGCATTGCCGTGGGGCATGTTCGGCGAGAACCTGACGACGCGTGGTTTGGATGAGCATGGCGTGTTGATCGGCGAGCGCTTTGAGGTGGGTGGAGCGGTGTTTGTTGTGACGCAGCCGCGCCAGCCCTGCTACAAGCTGGCGGTGCGGTTTGGCCGCGATGACATCCTGCGGCGCTTCGTGCGAAGCCGTCGCACCGGTTGGTACTTCGCGGTGGAGCGTGAGGGCACCATTGAAGCGGGTGATCCAATCATTCGGCTGGGAGCGCCGGCGAGAAGTCTGTCCGTCGCCGCCGTTGCCGAGCTGCTGTTTACGGACACACCCGATGAAGAGCATATGCGCGTGGCTGCGACGCTGCCCGAATTAGCAGACAGCCTGCGGGAATATTTTCGCGAGCAACTCGCGCAGCCCTAACTGTGGAGGATTTGCATGCAGACCAGTCCCAACGACCCGGCTAAGGCCCCCGACAACTTGAGCGCCAGGGACATTCGCGGCCCTTCGCCGTTAATTGCCATCGAAGACGAACCACCACCCAGGCTGATTGTTGATCCGCCACTGCCCGAGCCGCTGGCTCACGGCCGCGTCTTCATCCAGTACCGGACCGTGAACCTGCGCGTGGTACCGGTGTTCGGCCAGGGTGCTCTCGACGTATCGCCGCGCATCGGCCATGTCCACATCACCGTGGACGACGCGCCGTGGCACTTTGTCGACGCCAGCGGCGAAACGATCATCCTGGTCGGCCTGGGCCCTGGCCCGCACAGGGTGCTGATCGAACTGGCCGACCCCACGCATAAAGTCATCACCAGCGAAACGGTGAAGTTCACGCTGCCCGACCCCAAAACCCATGCGTAGCACAACCCTTGCTCGTGACTTGTGCAGCCTAACGGAGGCCTCACGTGATTAATGAGTCAGCATCCAGTCAGTCAGCCGCGTTCTCGTCGCCAATCCACGCCAATTCACAGGCATGGCCTCGGCCCTGCCTGTGAATTGGTTTGAAGGCTTTGAAGCGCGCTTCTTCGAGGTCAACGGCACGTCCATCTTCGCCCGCTTCGGCGGCAATGTGCACGGCCCCGCTCTCTTGCTGCTGCACGGCTTCCCGGAGACCCACGCGATGTGGCATCGGGTGGCGCGCGCGCTGCAGGCGCAGTATTTCATCGTGCTGCCCGATCTGCGTGGCTACGGCGACTCGTCCAAGCAGGCCGGTTTGCCCGACCACAGCAATTACAGCAAACGCACCCTGGCGCAGGACGCCGTCGGCGTGATGGATGCGCTGGGGCTCGCCAATTTTTATCTGTGCGGCCACGACCGCGGCGGGCGCGTGGCGCACAGGCTCGCGCTGGATCACCCCGCACGCGTGGACAAACTGTGCGTCATCGACATCGCCCCAACCCTGGATATGTATGACGCCACCGACATGGCTTTTGCGACGGCGTACTACCATTGGTTCCACCTGATCCAGCCCAGCCCGTTGCCAGAGTTCATGATCGGCTGCAATGCGCAGGCCTACCTGCACGCCTCGCTTGGCGGCTTGGGCAGCAACGGGCTTGGCCACGTGGAGGCCGCAGCGCTGACCGAGTACGAACGCTGCTTCACGCCCGAGGCGATTCACGCCGCCTGTGAGGACTACCGCGCCAGCGCCGGCATCGACCTCGTGCATGACCGCGAGAGCCGCGCGCATGGAGAAAAGATCCGCTGCGATGTGCACGTGTTGTGGGCCGGTCGTGGCACGGTGAACCGATTCTTTCAGCCGCTGGCGCTGTGGCAGGCACAATGCGCCGGCACCGTCAGCGGCGAAGCCCTGCCGGCCGGGCATTTTCTGGCCGAAGAATTGCCGGTGTTGACCGCGCACAACCTGGCTCAGTTCTTTGGCAGCGTTGGATAGAGGTGAGCGGCGGACATTGAGATCGTCGTCACGCCAACCTCGATCGCTCCACGGCACCCAGGGCGATGAGCGATTTACGCTGCGCATCGGTCATGCCGACGATCCCCAAAATGTTCATGCGCTCGTAAGGCCGGTCGCGCCGCAGCGTGCGAAGTGGCGCGCCGGTGGCCGTGTCCCACAATTTGATGGTGCCGTCCTCACCGCAACTTGCCAGCGTCATCCCATCGGGGCTGCGTTTGAGCGACTGAATTTGGGCGCGATGGGCTTGCTGCACCAGTAGACATACGCCAGTAGCGACGTCCCACCAGCGCAATACACCGTCGCTACCAGCGCTGACCAACTGCATCTTGCTCGAACCCCATGCAACCTCACGGACGTTTACAGGATGCGCGTCGAGTGCGAATAGCCGCTCACCCGTTTGCGCGTCCCAAACGAGCCATTCCCCGCCCGGCCCGTCACCACTCCCTGAAGCGATGCACTTGCCATCGGGGCTCCAGCTCACACTCGTTAACGTGCCGCGATGTCCTGCCAGCCGGTGCAGCACGCTGCCGTCGGCGGTATTCCACACATACACGGCACTATCGTGAGCACTGCCGGCCAACCGTGTGCCATCCCCGTTCCATACCACTTGGCGAATCAAGGCCGGCGTTGAATATTCAGTCCACCCGTCGTAGTGTTTGGTCAGGTCGAATACTTGCACGCCGCGACGGTACGTCCCGCAGGCCAGCTGTTGTCCGTTGGGACTCCAGTCCAAGCAATAGAAGAAGTTTCCTGAGTCTGTGGCGTATCGCAAGATGCGCTCGCATGCGCCAGTAGCCGGATTCCACAGCCGCACCGCGTTATCCCACTCGCAACTGGCCAGCCACTGGCCGTCTGGGCTCTATGCCACACCGAGCACCACGCCGCTGTGTCCGCTCAACGTTTGGGGTTGCGTCTCATCCTTCACGTCCCACACCGTCACCATCGCGTCCGAGCCGCCACTGAGCAATTGCGTGCCATCGGGACTCCAGCCGACATCATAGATAATGGTTGCATGCCCCTGCTTGACGCGCAGGCACTCACCGTTGGCGACATCCCACACCCGCATGGCGCCGTCCTCGCCGCTGCTAAGCAGCGTCCGCCCGTCTGGCGTGAACGCGAATCCCACCACCGCCGCCTTGTGTCCGCGCAGCACCGCACGATACCTGTTTTATTCAACGTCCCATAGCCAGATCGTCTGGTCAAAGCTGCTGCTGGCCAAGGTGCGTCCGTCCGGACTCCACGCCACGCGCAACACCCGGCCTGTATGCGCCGTAAGCGTCTGTTGCGGACGCCCGTCCGTCGCGTCCCACAACTTGACTGTGCCGTCGAAGCTGCCGCTGGCCAGCGTCTTGCCGTCGGGCGAGAAGGCCAATCCGTCCACCCAATCGGTGTGTCCCATAATCGTTTGCATACAGACCGCCAGCCTGGATGTCGGCCCTAACTTTGGCACGTCCCACAACCGAATCGTGCCCTCCCCATCGCCGGTGGCGAGCAGCCACCCACCGCTGCCATTCAGCGGCACTGGACACCAGGTGGCCCCGTCGCCGCACACCGGTCCAGGATGGATCAGTGTGTGCAGCAGCGCGCCAGTTTGGCTGTCCCACACCTTCGCCGTCCCGTCGTTGCTGCTGCTGGCGAGCAAACTTCCATCGGGTGTGAACGCGACATTGTTGACATGGCTGGTGTGGGCACCCGACCAGATCAGCGCCGCGCTCTCCACGTCCCACAGCTTGACCGCACCGTCCCAGCCCCCGCTCGCCAACAGGCGGCCATCGGGGCTGAATGACAGGTGGTAAATCATGTTCGTGTGAGCCTGCCATGCTCGATGCAAGGTTTGGCCGCCGGCGCCCCATATCCAGATTTCGCCTTGCCGGCTGGCAGCCGCCCAGGCCGCCCCGCTGCCGCTGATGGCGGCTGCCGTCAGGGCATCAAATATCTCTTTGAACACGCATTCACGGACGGCGGCCTCCGACAGCGAGGCATCCTGCATCTCCATACCTTGCAGATACGCACCGCGCAGCGACAGCCGCGAGAGGTCGAGGCCGCGCAGGTTGCCTCGTTGGGTGCGCAGCAGCGCGATGAGATTGGCCGGCCCGTAACCTTGCGAGGTCTGAAGCCAGGCGCGAAGTTGGTCAAGCAACGAAATCAACTGCGCTTCCAGCCTGGCGACTGAATAAATCGTCTGCAGCCGCGTGAGCAGCGGCAGCACGAGTAATTGCTCCTGCGTTTGACGCACGTAATCCTTGGCCTGAGCCTGGCACAGGCCATGCGAAATCAGGCGATTGAACTGACCTTGCTCGATATCAGTGCTCGCCTCCTCAATCAACCTCGCGGTCGCATACTCGAGCACCACCGATTGCAGCGTGAAGCTGCCGACCCGCTGCCCGCGCTCGATCAGGCTGCGCCGCCGCAATCCTTCAATCGCTTCGATCACGCGAACCGGAGAATGTGGCACGCCCAGCACGGCCTGCAACTCCGCCAAGTTCGCTGGCTCGCGCAGGATGGCGAGCCAGAAGAACATCGTCTGTTCGAGCGCCGGCAAGCGCGCGAATTGCTCGTCCAGCAACTCGCGCACGCCGCCAAACACCACCTGACCCTGCCCCAGAAACGCCGCGATGTCGCCTCCAAATAACTCCACGATTGTCTGAGCCACGATCTTCAGGGCCAAGGGGTTGCCCTCATAACGCTGAATCAATTGCGCCCGTTCGGCCGTGCTGCCTGCCACATCGTTCTCCACCAACAACTGGGCACCTACATTTGCATCCAAGCCATTCAGGCGAATGGCGCGCACGGGGGAACGACCGCTTTCCAGCGGCACGAGTTCGGCCAGTTGCTCGCGGCTGGTGAGCAGCAGACAACTCTGGTGGGCCGTTTCGCCCATGCGCCGCAACAGCCGGCTATATCCCTCGAAGCCGGCCCGTATTCGACCCGCGCTCGCGCTCGCGCCTTTCTCCAGCAAAACCTCCAGGTTGTCCAACACCAGGAGCACCCGCCGCTCGCGCAGTTGGGTCATCAACAGATTGAGACGCGCTTCGAGGGAGTCAGGCAAGTCGCGCAGCGGTTGTTGCGCCAGCGATTGCAAGCACGAGTACAGCAGCGCTTCACACGATGGCGCATCACGCAGCGACCGCCAGATCACCCCGTCGAAGTCGGCCGCCACCTGGCGCATCACGCGCGTCGCCAGCGCCGACTCGCCGATGCCGCCCATGCCCAGCACACTCACCACCCGACAGCGCTCGTCGACCGCCCAGCGGGAGAGCATCGCCAGATCCTCCTCGCGCCCGTAGAAAGTGGGGACGTCGAGCGCATCGCCCCAGTCCACGCGCGGTCCGCCCGCTGCGGCAACGGCCTCAGCTGGTGCCTTAACCGGCTGCGTTGCCAAGGCCGATGGAGGGTTCAGAAGTCCGGCAAGCCACGCCTCATCGAGCAGCACCTTCTGGTGCGCCGCCCGCCACAGTGCTCGAATCTCATCGGCCTCATGTCCAGCGGTAAAGGCACGCTGCTCGACGCACAGCGCGATGAAGTGTTTGAGGCGTTCGGCCTTGGGATAGGTCTGGCCGGACTCCCATCCACTGACGGCGTGCCGAGAGACGCCAAGTAAATCGGCCAGATTTTCTTGTGTCAGTCCGATGGCTGATCGCAGTGCCAGCATCCGCTGGCCGAAGGCATGATCCTGCTCCCGATACAAAGGTTGCTTCATGAATTGTCGCCTTTTCCGACGACCCAGCCAGCAACACCGCCTGCCAAAATGGCAGGTGAGATGGCAGCCGATGAGTGGTGACTTTCACGGCCATAATCACAATACTGGAGTCCGTTGGGCGTGAGCGTTTTGGTTGACGCCTGACTCAGGGGAGTGTGGAGTCGCCTGATCGCTCTCCACATTCCCCACACCCTGATACTTGCCTACATCGTAGCAGGATCGTATCAAGATCGTAGCGGGATTTGCAGGTGGGCAGAGGATAAACTCATGACTAAACAGACACAACCTATCAGCGCGAAGCGCACGGGCGACCATGCAACGACCAAGAGCAGCCCGCCGCAACTGGCGACGCCCAGCGATCTTTCACCTGAGGCGGTGGCCAAAGTCGCAGAAGTGATCAATCCATTAATTGCAGACGCCTACGCGCTCTATTTGAAGACCAAGAACTTTCACTGGCACGTCTCCGGAACACACTTTCGCGATTACCATCTCCTTTTCGACGAGCAGGCCGATGCACTGCTGGACTCGACTGACATGCTGGCTGAGCGGGTGCGGCGAATCGGCGGCACAACCCTGCGCAGCATCTCGCACATCAGCCAACTCCAAACGATCCAAGATGACAACGATGAGTTCGTGCCGCCTGCGCAGATGGTCCAGCGGCTGCTAGCCGATAACCTGCACATCGCCGCGACACAGCGCGCTGCAATGGAGCTATGCGATGAACTGCGCGACCACCCGACCAGCAACAGCCTGCAAGAGCTGTTGGATCAAACCGAGCGCCGCATCTGGTTCTTGTTTGAAGTGAGTCAGGGCGACGCAGATTAGGAACTGACATTACGCAGCGCGCGAAACTTCAGCGCAAAAGCCGATACAGGGGCGGGTCTGAGACTCCGTGTTCCAGCTAAGTCCGTTCGTTACGCACTCAGCATCCAGTTACGACAGCTCAGCATAGTTCGGCATCGGTTGAAACCGATGCCTACGAGACGGAAACCCGCTTCGCGGGTTAATCTGCAGTCCGCGGTGCAAACTTGATACGCGCAGCCGTCCTCGGCTCGCCGTCGGTTTCAACCGATGGCGGTGGCTGATGCAAGCGAAAATCGCGACTTAGTTGGAATAAATGGTCTGAGACCCACCCCTACACCGCACAACCAGACCGAAGTGCTTAACACCAGTTAGTGGTTAGTCGTTAGTGGTTAGTGATGCGTCGCTCTTGACTAACGACTAATCACCAACCACTAACCACTCTGCAAATCAAGGCCTAAAACTCACCTCGTCATCGCGATTGGAGCGCGGCTTGTGCACGGCCGCTTCGGTCGTCATGGCCATGGCTGCGGCGCTGGTGGCCGTCTGCACTGCCGCCGTCACCACCGCCAGCGGGTCAACAATGTTGGCCTCCAGCATATTCACCAGCCGCATGCGCCGGACATCAAAGCCCACGCCGGCCCCGCGTGCCATCGCCTGCTGAGTCAATGGATTCGCCTCTTCACCACTGTTTCGCACAATGGCTTGAAACGGCGTTTGCAATGCATCTTTGAAAATTTGTTTCGCCGGCGCTTCGTCTGCCGAGAGCGGCACGGCATCAATGGCAGCAATGGCAGCCAGATACGCGACGCCACCGCCAGCCACGATGCCGTGTTCCATGCCGAGGCGAATGACGCGCACGGCTTCCTCACAGCGCTTCTTGAGAAACTGGCGCTCGGACTCGCTGGCACCACCCACACGCAACAGCGCGACACCGCCCAGCAGTTTGCCAACGCGCTCAGCCAGCAGGCGTTTTTCATCCAAGTCAGTGGCTTGTTTTTGCGCCTGCCTCAGGGTGTTGATGCGGGCGCGAATCGCTGGCGGCTTGCCCTTGCCGCCCACGATCGTGAACGAGGAGCGAATCGCCTGCACTTCATTGGCCGAACCCAGATCAGCCAGGGTCGCATTTTCGAGGCGATCACCGGCCTCCTCGGCGAACAGCCGCGCGCCTGTCAGCGTCGCCAGATCGCGAAGAATCTCGATGCGTTCGGCCCCCACTCCCGGCGCATTGATCGCCAGCGTCGGCATCGCGCCGCGCACCTTATTGGTCACCAACAGATTCAACGCATCGCCCTGAATGGCAAAGGCGATGACCACCAGCCCACGCGCCTCCGGCTGGGCGCTGAGCGCGCTCATGATCGGCATCAGTTGTGCGCCGACGTCAGGCGATGAGTCGTGCACAAGATGTAGGGCCGTTCGAGCCGCGCTACGCCACCCTGAGTCACAAAATGCGACGAGGCCCAACCTTCATTCCACAACACACCTTGAATGTATTCGCGATCGTGCCCAATGCTCTGGCTCGGCCGCACCTCGATATGTCCCTGCGGCCCGACCACATCGAAACACTCGGCCAGCAGCTTGGCCAGTGTTTCGTTTCCGGTAAGTGTTTGGGCCAGCGCCAAAATGTGCTTCTCGGATTTCAATGCGCCAGCCGATTGCTCAATCGCCTGGATCACCGCCACGCTCACCTTCTCCAGGCCGTGCCGCAGCTGCATGGGATCGAAGCCGGCAGCCACGCATCTGTTGCTGGCCCGAATCATGGCCCGCGAGAGCACCACGGCCGTTGAACCGCCATCACCCACGCGCTCTTGCATTTGCGCCGCGAGTTGCCGCGCCAGCCGCAACCCCATCGACGCGAACCGATCCGGCACCGCATACACTCGCTGGGCCAACTCGGATCCATCAATGACGATGTCGGGGGCCTTGGTGCGCGGGTTGGCATCGCGGGTGATGGCGACAGTGCGGCCCAGTGGCCCCAGCGTCACTTCGAGCAGATCAGCCAACTGATCGAACCCGCGCTGAATGGACGCACGCGCCTGTGCGCCAAGTTGTATCTGCGAGCTTCGCTGCATGAGCTCTCTTTTACACGCGTGTTGGCTTTTTCACAAAGCGACACTATCCGAAAAAGAACCTCACCCCGCGCAAGCCTACTGGCGCAGGGTGGGCCATCGTAGGCCAACTAAGTTAGTGACCAGAAGTAAATGCCACTTTTCAAAACGATGCCAACTCGAAGTAGGTCAAAGCAAATCGCTTAAGCCGTCATTCCCGCGGAGGCGTCCCCGCAGCGGGGACGCCTCCGCGG
>Ga0105046_10004465_pt1 | contig 22257 bp, 19 predicted proteins | sample MAT03_FD_78385 | JGI IMG/M metagenome (GOLD analysis project Ga0105046, IMG submission 78385) | Freshwater microbial communities from Lake Fryxell liftoff mats and glacier meltwater in Antarctica - MAT-03 (megahit assembly) | ecosystem: Environmental > Aquatic > Freshwater > Ice > Liftoff...
TCAAAAAGCACCACGTGGGCGATATGCCCGATGCCGAACTGGATTATCGTAAAAGCGAGCCGGAAAAAGACGCCTCCTACGATAAGTACATGTACGCCTGGCCAGGTGATCGGACCTTCACGATGGAAATGGGAGGAAGGAAGACAACGAGCCCCATCCAAAACGAAGCTGGTGTGATGTGGGTGGGGAGCACCCTCTTTACGATCAGCGGAAAGGCCACCCCCCTCGAGAACTTCAAGGCGTTCTACCGCAACCCCACGCAGGAGGAGATGGATAAGGCTTTTAAAATCGCCGAGGAGCGGATCAAGAGCGACCCGAAGTACTCCAAAGAGCAAGCCGATACAGCGACCGACTTGGCCAAAGGCCTGTCCGCCAGGGAAAAGTTCGAGGATATCGCGGGGATCGGCGACGCAGCGTCGTTCAACAAAGAAGAGAACTACCTGACGGTGCTGGTGGGCGCGACGCTGTTCCAGATCATCGCTGGCGTCAGCAAGGACAACGCAGTGAACCTGGAGCTCGCAAAGAAGCTGGCCACCGAAGTCCTGGCCAAGTGCGACTAAACCGCCCTAAAGCCCCATCTGCTTGGCGATGATCATCTTCATCACCTCGTTGGTCCCGGCGTAGATCCGCTGGACCCGCGCATCCATGTATGCGCGCGAGATCGGGTACTCGAGCATATAGCCATAGCCGCCGAACATCTGCAGGCAAGTATCGACTACGCGCCCGAGCATCTCAGTCTGCCACAGCTTGGCCATCGAGCACTCCTTCACCAGGTACTCGCCGGCCATGTGCTCCGCGATCACGCGATCGACGAACACGCGCCCGATCTCGACCTCGGTGGCGCACTCCGCCAGCTTGAACTGCGTGTTCTGGAACTTGGCGATCGGCTTGCCGAACGCCTTGCGCTCGTGCACGTACTTGATCGTGTCGGCGAGCACCACCTCGGCGCCGGACTGGGCCGCCAGCGCGACCACCAGGCGCTCCTGCTGGAGCTTTTGCATGAGCATGAAAAAACCGCCGCCGGCCGGTCCGATCAGGTTCTCGGCGGGCACGCGGCAGTCCTCGAAGCTGAGCTCGGAGGTGTCCTGCGAGGCCATGCCCATCTTCTTGAGCTTCTTGCCCTTGCGAAACCCCGGCGTATTGGCCTCGACGGCGAATAATGACAGGTTCTGATGCGGGCTGTCGCTGTCCTCGCTGCGCGCCGCCACGACGCACAGGTCGCACAGGATCCCGTTGGTGATGAAGGTCTTGGCGCCGTTGAGCACGTAGTGGTCGCCGTCGCGGCGCGCCGTGGTGGCGATCGCCGCGAGGTCCGAGCCGGTGCCGGGCTCGGTCATGGCGATCGCCGTGACGATGTCCCCCGATACGCAGCCCGGGATATATCTGCGCTTGAGGTCCTCGGTCCCGAAACTGTGCAGATATGGGACCACGATGTCGCTGTGCAGCGACAGCGCGAAGCCCGACTCATAGATCCGCGCGAGCTCCTCGATGAGGATCGCCGAGTGCAGCAGGTCGCCGCCGGGGCCGCCGTCCTCCTCGGGCAGCCACGGGCACAGCAGGCCCGCCGCGCCGGCCTTGCGCCACGCCTCGCGGTCGACGATGCCCTGCTCCGCCCAGCGCTCCTGGTTGGGGATCACCTCGCGTTGCAGGAAGCCACGGGCGCTCTGGCGGAAGATCTCGTGCTCGGGGGAAAACAGGGTGCGTTTCATGGGGAGAGGTAAGGCGCCACGACGTTCTCGAGCTCGGCGCCGAACACCGCGCCCGGCTGACGGCGGACCATCGCGCCGCCCTCATATACACATAGCAATGGGATCCCGCGAATGTCGAGCGCGCGGGCGAAGCCCTGGTGCTCCTCCGTGTTGAGCTTGACGACGATCAGCCGGCCCGCGTGGCGCATCGCCAGCTCCGCCACGTGCGGCGCGAGCTGCCGACACGGCCCGCACCACGGCGCCCAGAAGTCGACCAGCACCGGCACCGGCGAGGTCTCGATCAACTTCTGTAGCGCCGCGTCGTCGACATCGCCCGGATGCCCGGTCGGGTCGACCCGCGTACCGCAGCGGCCACATTTGGGCCGGTCGTGTACGCGATCCTCGGGGATCCGGTTGATCGCCCCGCAAGCGGAGCAGCGTAGGTGGAGATTGGACATGCCGGCGCACGACGCTATGCCTGGCCGCGCACCTTGGCAAGCGCCGCGCTCCGCGCGCGCTTGCGGTCGCCGCGATCGCAACTTAAAGACTGCGCCTCCATGGCACCGCACATCGACACGCTCGGTCCGTTTCGCGTGCCAGGGCTGCCCGGCGAGCGCCGCGTGCGGGTGTTCGTGCCGCGGCCGCTGCGGGCCGGCGTGCGCCTGCCGGTGCTCTACATGTTCGACGGGCAAAACCTGTTCGACGACGGCCCGTCGTTCTCCGGCGGCTGGCACCTGCATCAGACGGCCCAGGGCCTGGCGGAGCACGGCCACACGATGCCGGTGATCGTCGGCATCGACCACGGCGGCGCGCAGCGGATCAACGAGCTCGGCCCGTTTCGTTGTGCCATGTCCAGCGGCCAATTGTCCCACCTGCTCGACTGGATCCGCCAGAGCTTGATGCCGGCGATCCGCCGCGACTATCCCGTCCGCGAGGACGTCGCCGGCGCCGCGATCGGTGGCTCCTCGCTCGGTGGACTCGCCGCGCTGCACACCCACTTTCGTCACCCCGATCTGTTCGGCGGGGCGCTCGTCATGTCGCCCTCGCTGTGGCTCGCGCGCGGCAAGATCTTGCGTGACCTGCCCAAGCTCGCGACCCCATGGACCTCGCGGATCTACCTCGACGCCGGCGCCCGCGAGCATCGCATCTTTCGCGACGCCGACCGCCTCGCCGCCCACCTGCGGACCCGCGGTTATGGTGCCGACCGCCTGCTGTGGCGCGGCGACCCTCAGGGTCGCCACGCCGAGGCGTCCTGGCGCCGGCGGGCCCCTGCCGCCCTGCATTTCCTGTTCGGCCACGCCCAGGGCGCCGAGCGGGCCGCCTAGACCCCCGCGAAGCGAGAACCAGGTCGCGACTTTGCCCCCCGGGGGAATGCCCGTTCCTTGGCCCTGCAAACTCGCGTAGGGTGGCTGGCATGCGACCCCTCGGCCTCACGCTCTCCGGCGTCCTCGCGTGTACCACCTGTCTCACGGCAAGTATCACTGCATGTCTCACTGCGTGCGGCGACAGCTCGGGCGGACGCGAGACCAACGCGGAGTCGGGCGCGACGCCGGCCTCGGGCAGCATCACGGTGAGCGACCCGGGTAGCGCGACCGACACGCCGACCTCGAGCGCCACCGATGCGCTGACCTCCGGCGCTGGCACCACCACCGACGACAGCGCCGGCGCCACCGGGGCCGAGGCGGGGACCAACCCGACGGGCGCGCCGAAGTTCGACCTCCCGCCGGTGCCCGACGCTGGCGCGCCGATGCGCGAGACCGGCTGTCAGAAGGTCGATGTTGTGTTCGTCATCGACAACTCCGGCAGCATGCTCGACGAGCAACAAAACCTGGTCAACAGCTTCCCCGACTTCGTGTCGGAGATGCAGGCCAAGCTCGAGGACACCGAGAGCTACCACGTCGGCGTGATCACCTCCGACGGCAACGCCTTCAACACCCCCGGCTGCAATATGCACGGCGCGCTGGTCACCAAGACCGGCGGCACTGGCTCGAGCAACCAGACCTGCACGCCCTACGCGAGCGGCAAGAACTACATGGACGAGACCGACCAGCTCGGGCAAAAGTTCGCCTGCGCCGGTCAGGTCGGCACCATGGGCGACGGCAATGAGCAGCCGATGTTCGCGCTCGGCCAGGCCCTCACCCCGGCGATCAACGGACCCGGCGCGTGCAACGACGGCTTCATCCGCCCGGACGCGCTGCTGGTCGTCGTCGTCATCACCGATGAAGAGGACGACCATGAGATCGCCGCCTGCGCGCAAGACCCCCAGCCCGGCTCACCCGGCGAGCCTGGCGACTGGTACAACGCCGTCGTCGGGGCCAAGGGCGGCGTCGAGAAGAACGTCGTCGTGCTCTCGCTGACCGGCCCGGTGCAGCCGGCCTGCCCGGCTTTGGACAAGTGCCAGGGCGGCATCGACGGGGCCGAGGTCGCCGCCCGCGTCGTCACCTTCACGCAACTGTTCACCTACGGCAGCGTCGGCCAGATCTGCGCGCCTTCGTACAAACAATTCTTCAGCGACGCGATCGGCACGATCGACAGCGCCTGCGACAACTTCATGCCCCCGGAGTGACGCCGCGGCGAAGCCGGGCGGACGCTCCCACGCACCGCCCTACGAAGTTATTTCGCCGAGACCGACACCCTCGCCTGCTGCGTTGTGGCCCCGCATGTCGCGTCTTATCGGCCTCGCCGCGCTCACCCTGCTCGTGTCCCTCGCCGCCCCCGAGACCACCGTGCATGCCGGCGAGTTCGCCACCAAGCAACTGCGTTACGCGCGGGTCAAGGCCGCGGCCGCCGAGCGGCTGGCTCCGGTCGAGGCCAGCTTCCGCGACGCGGGCGCCGTCTGGCCGCCGGCCGGCGTGCATCTGCGGGGCTTCAAGACCGAGGGCGTCGTCGAGCTGTGGGCCGCGAGCAAGCGCGGCGAGCCGTGGGTGCTGGTCCGCAGCTTCGCCATTTGTGCGCGCAGCGGCGATCTCGGTCCCAAGCGCGAGCAGGGCGATCTTCAGGTCCCGGAGGGATTTTATAGCGTCAGCCTGTTCAACCCGCGCAGCGCCTATCACCTCTCGCTCGGGGTCAGCTATCCCAACGCGGCCGACCGCTTCCACAGCCGCGGCACCGACCCGGGCAGCGCGATCATGGTCCACGGCAACTGCGTGACGATCGGCTGCTTGCCGCTCGAGGACGGCCCGATCGAGGACCTCTACCTCGCCGCGGTCATGGCCCGCGACGCCGGCCAGAAGACGATCCCGATCCACCTGTTCCCGTGCCGCCTCGACCAGGAGAGCTGTCAGGCCACGCTCACGACCCTGGCAGCCGAGCGCCCCGACCTCGCCACATTCTGGGCCGGCCTGCGCCCCGGTTACGACGCCTTCGCCGCCAATGGTGCCCCGCCGGTGGTCCGCGCCAATGGGGACGGCACATACACCGTCGCCGCGCGACGCAAGCGTCCGGCCACCTGAAAGCCCCCCGCGCACTCGTCTGCACGCTCGCTGCGTGGTGGCCTGCCCGCGCACACTTGGTTATTCTCGCGCCGCGATGCTCCGTCTGGCCCTCTCCACGTCCTGCGCGCTGGCCTCCGCCGCGCTCCTCACCGCTTGCCTCAATCCGCAGGGCACCGACCTCAGCAGCACCAGCGGCGAGAGCAGCTCCACGGGCGACGCGAGCACCGACACACCGACCAGCGGCGAGAGCACCACCGGCACGCCGACCGAGCCGCCGCCCGCCGCCGAGTGGCCGACCCTCGACTGTGACCCGCTGGTGCCGAGCGTGTGCGCCTTCCCGTTCCCTTCCAACGTGTTCACGCGGGCCGACGACAGCGCCGCGACTGGCCGCCGCCTCGCGCTCTCGGACGCCTTCGTGCCCCGGGGCAAGAAGGACAATAGCGGCGCCCCTGACGTGTGGAACAAGGCCGACGGCTTCTCTGCCGGCCTCGCCATGATGGCCCACCTGCCCGGCGCGACGATCAAGGGCCTGCCCGACCCGCTGACGATCGATCGCTCGCTGGCCGCCGACTCGCCGACGATCCTCATCGACGCCGAGACCGGCGAGCGCGTGCCCCACTTCTCCGAGCTCGATGTCTCGCACGACGACGAGAGCCGCCGCGCCTTCATGATCCGCCCGGTCGTGCGGCTCAAGGACGCGACCCGCTACATCGTCGCGATCCGCGGAGTCGTCGACGCCGACGACCAACCGCTCGCGCCGAGCCCCGCGTTCAAGGCCCTGCGGGACGTCGCGCAGATGCCGGAGGAGCCCTCGGTCGAGGCCCGTCGCCCGCTCTACGCCGACATCTTCGAGCGCCTCGACAAGGCCGGTGTCGGTCGCGGCGACCTCCAACTCGCCTGGGACTTCACCACCGCCACCCGCGAGCACAACACCGCCGGCATGCTCAAGATGCGCGACGAGGCCCTCGCGGCGGTCGGCGCCGACGGCCCGCCGTACACGATCACCAACATGATCATGGACCCGAACCCGGACGTGGGCATGGTGCTCGAAGGCACGATGACCGTGCCGACTTACCTCGACAAGCCCGGCCCCGGCGCCCACCTCATCCTCGGCGCCGACGGCCTCCCCAAGCAAAATGGCACCGCCGACTTCAAGTTCACCGTCGTCGTGCCCAACAGCGCCTTCCTGACCGCCGCTCCGCCGCTGCAATATGGTCACGGCCTGCTCGGCTCCGGCGGCGAGGAGATCCAGTACGAGTATCGCGTCAAGTTCGCCAACACCTACAATTACGTGCTCTTCGCGGTCGACTGGATCGGCATGGCCGAGGACGACTACGCACATATCGGCGGCCTGGTCGATCAGGGCCGCATGAACGACTTCGTCACCGTCGTCGATCGCGGGCAGCAGGGCATCCTCAACGCGCTGCTGGCGATGCGCATGGTCAGCGGCGGCCTCGCCAAGGACCCGCTGCTGCAATACAAGAACGGCCCGATGATCAAGGCCGACGAGCGCTACTACCACGGCAACAGCCAGGGCGGCATCTTCGGCAGCACCTACATGGCCCTGACCACGGACGTCGAGCGCGGCATGCTCGGCGTGCCCGGTATGCCCTACAGCCTGCTGCTCAACCGCAGCAAGGAATTCACCGACCCGTTCTTTATCCTGCTCAAGAACGCCTTCCCCGACCCCATCGACTTGCAACTGGTGCTCAGCATGTACCAGATGCTGTGGGACCGCACCGAGCCGGTCGGCTACACCCCCTACATCCGCGAGAACATGCTGCCGGGCACGCCCGCCCACGAGGTGCTGATGCCGGTCGCGATCGGCGACCACCAGGTCAGCACGCTCGGCGCCCACATCATGGCGCGCGCGATCGGCGGCGTCGTCAACCTGGCGCCGACCAACCGGACCATCTTCGGCATCGACGAGGTCACCGGCTCGCACGTCGGCTCGGCGATGATCGAATACGACTTCGGCCTCGCCCCCGAACCGACCACCAACATCCCGCCGACCGACGGCGAGGACCCGCACGGCAAGGTCCGCAAGCTCCCCACCGCCGAGAAGTCGCTCGACCAGTTCCTGCGCACCGGCAAGATCGAGTCGTTCTGCGACGGCCCCTGCGACCCCGAATGAGCGCCTCAGGCCTCGGGGCCGAACACCGCGCGTAAACCAATGAGGGCCAGGTACGCGAAGCCGGCGCTCATCGGGAGCGTCAGGACCCACGCGAGCACGATGTTGCCGGCGACGCCCCAGCGCACCGCGGACAGCCGCTTGCTGGCGCCGACGCCCATGATGCAGGCGCTGATGCAGTGGGTGGTCGAGACCGGCACGCCCATCGCGCTGGCGGTCAGGATCGTCACCGTGCCGGCCGTCTCGGCGGCGAAGCCTTGCAGCGGCGTGATGCGGATGATCTTCGAGCCCATCGTCTTGATGATGCGCTTGCCGCCGGCCATGGTACCGAGGCCGATCGCCGCGGCGCAGGAGAAGATGACCCAGGTCGGCACCTCGCCGCCGTGCGGCATCATCGACGCCGGGATCCCCAGGTGACCCGCGGCGATGAACGAGACCAGCGCGAGCGTGATGATGCCCATCGCCTTTTGGGCGTCGTTGGACCCGTGCGAGAACGCCATGGCGCAGGCCGACACCAACTGTAATCTCCGCGAATTGCGGTGGACGCTCACCGGCCGCATGTGTCGCACGAGCCACAGCAGGGCCACCATGAACAGGAACGCGACGGTGAAGCCGATCAGCGGCGAGGCGATCAGCGGGATCAGGACCTTCAGGACCAGCGTGTTCCAGTTGAACGCGTCGATGCCGTTGTGCGCCACCACGGCGCCGGCGAGCCCGCCGATCAGCGCGTGCGACGAGCTCGAAGGGATGCCATACCACCACGTCAGCAGGTTCCAGACGCACGCGCCGATCAAGGCGGCCAGGACCACCACCTGCGTGACGATCAGCGGGTCGGCGAAGCCCGAGGCGATCGTCTTGGCGACCGCCGTACCGGTGATGGCGCCGAGGAAGTTGAGCACGCCGGCGAGCATCACCGCGGTGCGCACCGGCAGCACGCCCGTCGAGACCACCGTGGCGATCGCGTTGGCGGCGTCGTGGAAGCCGTTGATGTAGTCGAAGATCAGCGCCACCACCACGACGAGGATCAGCAGGGTCAGCATGCTAACCATGCTTCACCGCCAGGTTCTTGAGCCGCTCGGCGACCGTCTCGCACTTGTCGATCGCGCGCTCGAGGTCCTCCAGCACCTCCTTGTCGCGCAGCAGGACCTTGGCGTCGATATTGGGGTCGTGGAACAGTTGGCCGAGCGCGTTACGAAACACCCGGTCGGCCTCCTTCTCGTGCCCCTTGATCACGCGACCGGCCGCGATCAGGCGCGCGTACTGGTGCTTGCGCAGCGCCGGCAGCTCGGCGCGGAACACCGCGGTCATCTTGACGAGGATCGCCATCAGCTCGGCCATCGGCGGCGTCGGCTCGGGCACGCCGAACAGCACGAAGGTCCGCGCCGTGAGATTGATGAGGTCGACGATGTCGTCGAGCGACGCGGCCAGCAACTGCAGGTCCTCGCGGTCGATCGGCGTGACGAACACCCGGGCGAACTGCTCCTCGATCTCGTAGACGATCGCGTCCGCCTGGTGCTCGATGTCCTGGACCTGCTCGCGGATCTGCTCCGCGGACACGCCCCGGGCGAACTGCGCCAGCGCCTTCGCGGCCTCGTCGAGCAGCTCGGTCTGGCGCTCGATGAGGCCGTAGAACACATCCTCACGCGGGAGGATCCATCGAATGATGTCTTGCAGGCCCATGGGCGATTCTCCGCGCCGGACCCTAGCCGACGCGCGCGGCCGATGTCCATCGCGCGTTCGCGCGGCCACCGCGCGCGCCATGTGTCATTCTCGTGACATGTCTGGCGGCTCGACCCTGATCGACGCGGTGCTGCCGATCGTCACCGTCGGCGGTCTGCTGACAGCCGGGGTCGCCATGAGCCTGCTGCTGCGACGCGTCGCCACCGTCGCTACCTTCCGCCAGTTGCACCCGTGGATCCCGGTGCTGCACGTCGCCGTGTGGGGGCCGATCGTCTTCATCCTCGGGGGCCGCCTGGTCCCCGACTTCGACGGCCCGCGGGCGCTCGGGCGGGGCCTCGGCCTCGTCGTCCTGGCGATCGCCGCGCTGCCGTGGTTACGCAGCGTGTTCCACGGTCTGGTCTTCGCGCTCGAGCTGCGTTACCACCTCGGCGACGACCTCCAGGTCGGGACCGTCAAGGGCCGCGTGGTCGCCCTCGGCGTCCGGGCCCTGACCTTGCGCGCCCCCGACGGCACCGACGCCGTCGTCCCCTACGAGCGCCTCACCAGCGACACGGTCATCCGCCTCAACCTCGTCGCCCGTGACACGCCCTGCGAGATCGAGGTGGAGATCCCCGCAGGCCTGACGCCCGCCCGCGCCGTCGAGCTCGCACGACAAGCTGCGGCGCTCAGCCGCTTCGCCTCGCCGCGCGTCTCCCCCGAGGTGTTCCTCGGCCCGCGTCACGGTCGCGTCACCGAGCTCACCCTCCGGATCCGCGGCTACCTCTTCGACCGCGAGCACGAGGAGCGCTACCGCAGCGACGTCGTCGAGCGCTTACACGCGGCCTTCACCAGCGAGCCGGCCGGGACATCCGCGGCTTCCGAGACATCCGCCCTCACCTGACCTTTCGGCCATGCGCATCGCCGCCCTGTCGGACTTCCATATCGGCGCTCACGCCTACACCGATGAGTTCCACCACCCCGAGGTCGACTTCCTCGCCTGGCTCACCGCGCTCGAGGCCAGTCACGACCGCATCGTATTGGTCGGCGACATCTACCAGACCGAGCACGCCCTGCTGCCCGGTCCCGCCGCCGCTGCTCGCCAGCTCGCCCGCGCCCGCGCCCGCCTGCCGGCCCTGAGCGATCGCCTGCGCGGCCCGAAGTACCTGTACCTGCACGGCAACCACGACGCCGTCGCGGCCCGCGAGCTCGGCCTGCCTGAGCACCTGCGCCTGGGCGCCGACGGCTTCACGGTCGTGTTCATCCACGGCCACCAGTTCGACCCGATCTTTGCGCGGGCCCGGGCCGCCGCGCAGGCGGCCACCTGGTTCACCGGTCGCCTGCGCCGCGCCGGTCTGCGCTCGCTCGCCCAGTGGTTCGAGGGCCGCGACGTCGCGATCAAGCACCGCCGCTTCGGGCACATCGACGGCCCCTACGCCCGGGCCGCGCGCGGGCTCCTGCGCGAGCACGCCGCCGACCTCGTCGTCATGGGCCACACCCACGTCGCGCACCTGCACGCGCTGCCCGAGGGTCGCCTCGTCAACACTGGCTCGTGCAGCCGCGGCCGCCGCGAACACGTGACGATCGACACCGCCGCCCGCAGCGTCGAGATCCACGCCGACCGTTCGTGATAACTTCGCCGCGATGTCGTCTGGACCCCGGCTCCCGCTGTCGCAGACCGTGCTCGGTCTGACGCTGTTCGCCAGCATCGCCCTGCCGATCACCCGCGACGGCCTGAGCCTGCTCGACGTGTTCCTGCGCCTGGCCGCCGAGAGCCCGATCGGCGCGCTCGGGTTCTTGATCATGTTCGCCTCGCCGCAACTGTTCGGCCTCGCCGTCGCGCTCGCCCGCGTCATCCGCGACGAGGACGTCTCCCTCTACCTCGTCCAAGCCCCGGTGGCGATCCTGCAAGGCATGGTCGTGCTGTTCGGCATGAGCCTGATCAACGCGCCGAGGGTGATCGCCCCGCTGGCGCTCGCCGGCTTCGCCGTCGTCACCGCCGTGTACTATCTCTACAGCTCGAGCGAGGCCGCCGCCGCCGACCGGCCCCTGCCGCTGCGCTGGTATGTCCGCTGGGGCGCCCTGCTGGTCGCAGGCGTGGGTCTGTGGTTGCGCCTGCAAGTGCTCGGCAGCCTCCACCTCGGCGTCGCCCTCGACGTCGCCATCGTCACCGCCAGCCTGCTGCTCGTCAGCACCGCCCCTCGACGGCCCGCGCTCGCCTGACCGCGCGCCCGGTGATTTTCGCGCGGACCTCACAACGACCCGGAGGTCTCGCCCACGGCACACCTGCCGCGCTAAGGTGCCGCGGATATGGCGAGCGACTCCCCGACGATCTCGACCCACCTGCGAGGCATCGAGCTGCTGAGTCATCCGCTGCTCAACAAGGGCACCGCGTTCACCGAGGATGAGCGCGACCTGTTCGAGCTGCACGGGCTGCTGCCGCCGCACGTCGGCACCCTGGACCAGCAAGTGGCGCGGCGGCTCAAGGCGCTGCGTGGCTGCGACAACCCGCTCGAGCGTTACGCGTTCCTGCGCGACCTGCAAGACGTCAACGAGACCCTGTTCTACGCGCTGCTGGTCCGCTACGCGTCGGAGCTGCTGCCGATCGTGTACACGCCGACGGTCGGCGAGGGTTGCCAGCGCTTCAGCGAGATCTGGCGGCGCCCGCGGGGTCTGTTTCTCAGCTATCCCAACGCCCACCGGATCGCCGACATCTTCGCGTGTCCCCGCTACGATCGCGTGCGCGTGATCGTCGTCAGCGACGGCGAGCGCATCCTCGGCCTCGGCGACCAGGGCACCGGGGGCATGGGCATCCCGATCGGCAAGCTCTCGCTGTACACCGCCTGCGCCGGGCTCCATCCGGCGCGCACGCTCCCGATCTTCCTCGACGTCGGCACCGATAACCCCGATCGCCTGGCCGACCCGATGTACGTCGGCTGGCGCAGCCGGCGAATGCGTGGCGCCGAGTACGACGATTTCGTCGAGCGCTTCATCGTCGCCGTGAAGCAACGCTGGCCTGACGTGCTCCTGCAATGGGAGGACTTCGCCAACCAGAACGCCGGGCGACTCCTCGACACCTACCGCGACCGCCTGTGCTCGTTCAACGACGACATCCAGGGCACCGCGGCGGTCGCCGCCGGCACCCTGCTGTCGGCGATGGCGGTGACCCGGGTCCCGCTCATCGAGCAACGGATCGCGATCGTCGGCGCCGGCTCGGCCGGCTGCGGGATCGCGGCGCTGCTGCTGCGCGCGATGGTCGACGCCGGCTTACCGGAAGCAGAAGCGCGGCGCCGCTTCTATGCGATCGACCGCGACGGCCTGCTGGTCGACGGCATGCCAGGGATCCGTCCGGCGCAGGCGCCCTTTGTGCAGCCGAGCGCCGCGGTGGCCGGCTGGACGCTCGAGCGACCGGGCACGATCGGCCTCGTCGACGTCGCCCACAACGCGCGGCCGACCGTGCTCATCGGCGTGTCGGGCCAGCCCGGCGCGTTCACGGAGGCCGCGATCCGGACGATGGCCGCGAGCGTGGAACGGCCGGTGATCTTTCCCCTCTCGAACCCGACCTCGCGCGCCGAGGCGGTGCCCGACGACCTGATGCGCTGGACCGACGGCCGCGCGCTGATCGGCACCGGCAGCCCGTTCGCGCCGGTGACCTGGGGTGGCCGCCAGGTGGCGATCGCCCAGACCAACAACTCCTACGTGTTCCCGGGCGTGGGCCTCGGGATCCTCGCCAGCGGGGCGCGCCGGGTCACCGACGCGATGTTCATGGCGGCTGCCCGCGCGCTGGCGACGTTGTCTCCGGCGCTCGCCGATCCCGATGCGCCGCTGCTGCCCGACGTGAGTCAGCTTCGGCAGGTCGCCGTCGTGGTCGCCCACGCCGTCGGCGTGCAGGCCCAGGCCGACGGCGTCGCCCCGCCATGCAGCGAGGACGAGCTGGCGCGGCGGATCAGCGCCGAGGTGTGGGCGCCCGAGTACCTGCCGTATCGGCTGCTCGTCGCGCCGACGGATCGTCAGCGTTGACCGAGTAGCACGACGCCGAGCGCGGCGGCGATGAGCACCAATACCATCACGACGATCACCGCCGAGGTGCGCAGTCGCGTCGTGCCGGGCGCCGGACGGTCGTACAGCCGCGCCGCCCACAGCCACCGGCGGCCGATCATCGGGTCGTCGGGCCGTGGCTCGAGCGGGTCGTTCGGGTCGGGTTGCTCGGGCATCCGCATGCCTTGCACGTAGCAGAGGCCGCGCACGCGGCCATCCGGGCCCGACACACGTCACGGGAGCGGGGCCAGGGGCCAGGGGCCGTGCGCCAGCCAGCCAGGCGCAGGTTGCGTCGCGGCGATCTGCCGTCCGCGTACCACCGCCTCAGCGCGGCCCGCAGCGCCGGTAGGCCTGGGTCGCGGCGCTCACCGGCAGGCTGCCGACCAGCGCGTCTGGCTGGCGTCTCCACTTGTTGGACACAGGGGCAGGGTCGAGCGCATATTGGGTCACCTCATGCATTCGCGCCACGTCAAGCTCGAGAGCCCCGCCCTTGGGCGGCAGGTCCATTTGTGGTGTTACGGTCAGTTTGGGCCGCCCGTCGTCGTGTTCCCCTCGGCCTCGGGTATGGCCCACGAGTGGGACCGGCACGGCATGCTCGAGGTGCTCGCGCCGCTGATCAACGGCGGCCGCGTCAAGCTGTACTGCCCCGAGAGCAACGTCTCCGAGGTCTGGACCGCCAAGGACACCCCGCTCGCCCACCGCATGCGGCGCCACCACGCCTACGAGCGCTTCGTGCTCGAGACTCTGGTGCCCTTCATCCGCGAGGACTGCCGCTGGCCGACGGCGCCGATGACCGCGATCGGTTGCAGCCTCGGCGGCACCTACTCGGCGCTGTTCGCCCTCAAGTTCCCGGAGACCTTCCGCCAGGCGCTGTGCATGAGCGGCCGGTATCTGACGACCGAGCTGACCGGCGGTGAGAACAGCCAGGACTTGTACTTCAACAACCCGCTGGCCTTCGTCACCGGCATGCACGGCGAGGCGCTCGAGCGCGTCCGCAGCAACACGCACATCACGCTGGTGTGCGGCCGGGGCAAGTGGGAAGAGGGCTGCATCGAGGAGACGGTCGCGCTCGGCCGACTGCTACGTGACAAGCAGATCCCCGGCGAGACCGACATCTGGGGCCCCGAGTCGCGCCACGACTGGGACTTCTGGCAAAAGCAGGTCGCCATGCATCTGCCCCGCGTGCTGGCCCGGCTGTGACCGACGACCGCCGCACGCAGTGGCTCGCCTGGAAGACGGCGACCTTCGGCGACGGCTACATGATCTGGCACGACGGCCTCGACGTCGAGGCCGTCACCCGCCTGCGCGGCGCGGCGCGAAAGATCGCCCTGGAAATGCTGCGCCTCGGCCTCGCACACGACGACGAGCACGCCGCGCAGGCGCTCTCGGCGATGCGCGACCACAGCTCCGCCCCGGCGATGCGGGCGCTGCTGGCCCGCTCGGAGGGCTCGACGCGCGTACGCCTCGCGCTGGCATTGCACTTCCTCCGGCGCGCGCCGACCCTCGCGCGGCACCTGATCGACGTGTCGCGGACGCCCGCGGACGGCCCGCTGTGGCACGGCTCGGCGCGCCTCGACGCCGCGATCGGGCTGCGCCACTTTCGCGGCCGCGCCGATGAGGCCGCGCTGCTCGCCGCCGTCGGCGACCCGGCGTATCTGGTCCGCAGTCATGCCTGCGAGTCGCTGCTGCACCGCTGGGGCGTGCAACGGCCGGAGCTCACGCGTTATCCAAAGCTCTTCGAGCTGGTCCGCGCGCCCGCCGAGGACCCACCCGATGCGGCGGCATACGCAGGATATGACCGGGCCCGCGAGCTCTTGCTTGCGATCAAAGCCCGCCGGGCCCGGTGAGCCGCGTGGCCTTCCACGCGGTCAACAGCGCCTGCTCGCGCTCGCGGTCCAGGGTCCTGAGCTCGCCGAAGCCGGTCCCCTGCGCGTCCCACCAGCGCAGCGTGTCGTCCAGCGTCATGTCCAGCCCACGAAAGCGCAGCCCCGCCGCGATCGCCTTCGCCGACGAGCAGCGGCGATACCCGCCCGCGTGCAGCGGCGGCATGCTGTCGAACGCCAGGTCCTGCGCCTGCAACCACGCGCCGTCGACCCACACCGGCGTGGTGGTCTCGCCGCCCCGCGCGACGCACTCGTCGATGAAGGTGCCGATCGTCGGCAGCGCGCCGGCCACGTTGTAGATGCCGGACAGTCGCGCCTCGATCACGTGGACCAGCCACGCCGCCAGGTCGCGGGCGTCGACGAAGGGCAGCGACTCATCGGGACCGCCGGGTACCAGCATCTCGCCGCCCTCGCGCGCCCGCAGCGGCCAGCGCACGAAGCGATGGCTGCGGTCGTACGGCCCGACGACCACCGCGGGCCGCACGATCGCCGCGCGATCACCGAAGTATGTGTGTACTTCCGACTCGCTGGCCAGCTTGTTGTGCGCGTAGGTCCGCGGGCCCGTCGCCGGGATCGTGTCGACCCGCGTGGCCTCGGTCCAGGCCTCGGGCCCGCGGTCGTCGTATACCGAGGTGCTCGAGATATACACGTACTGCCCGGTCCTCTCGGCGAGCAGCGCACAGGTTCGTTGCACCGGTCCCGGCGCCTTCCCCCACGTGTCGACGACCGCGTCGAAGCGACGGCCGTGCAGCGCCGAGAGATCGCCGGTGCGATCGCCGATCAGCTCCTCTGCGGCCGGGAACACGCCTGGCGCGCTGCGACCGCGATTGAACAGCGTGACATGGTGCCCGGCCGCGAGCGCGGCTCCGACGAAGTGCAGCCCGACGAAGCGGCTACCGCCGAGCACCAGGATCCGCCGCGCCCCGGCCGGCTCCGCGAACACCAGCGACGCCGCCCCAGCGACGGCCCCCGCGAGCACGGCGCGACGGCCGAGGCTCATCGCGAGCTGTCCCGGTTGACATGTCTCATGAGACATGTCATCCGCGGAGGCCCCTGTACTTGAAGCGGATCGCCAGCGACTCGTCGAGCGCGAGCAGCCGCTCGAAGTTCACCTCGCGACCTTGCAACGGCAAGCTCACCGGCACCGGGACCGCGCCATCGCCGAGCGAACCGCTGTTGGCCTGCGACTTGGCCTGCTGCGCGACCTCCGGGTTGGCGGTCTCCACGTAGTTCATGTCCTCCGCGGGGATCGGGTTCGACAGGTACTTGACCTTGCGCAGCGTGCCCTCGACCGTGAAGCGGCGCACCTTGGCGTCGAGCGGGGCGTACACCGTCCACGCGACGTAGGTGCTCGGCGCGTCCGGGCGCGGCAGCTCGGCCTCGAAGCTGCCGCGACCGCGCGAGCTCGGCGCGACGCCGGCCTCGACGTACACGATCTCGACCTCGAAGGCCGCCAGCTCGCCGCCTGTGGCCTGCGAGCGGACCAGCGGGATCATCACCCGTTGATCGCTGGCCCGCGCCGGCTGGACCGCGCGCCCGCCGACCGAGGCGCTCCACAGCTCGGCGCCCTTGGGCAGCGCCAGGCGCAGGAACTGGCGCCGGTTGTTGCGGATCCGGTACTTCACGGACGTCAGGCGCCGGCCCTCCGGCGTCCACATCGTGCGCGCGCGGGTCTCGTCGAGCAGCGTCACCAGCACGTCGACATCTTCGTGCTGCGCCGCCGACAGCGGGATCTTCGCGTCGTCGCCGAGGTACTTGTAGCCGAGCAGCACCGGCTGGCTGGTGATCCCGAGGATCGCCGCTGGCAGGGCGCGCACGTCGACCGGCGTCGCGTTGCTGACCTCGCCGGCCTTGATCTCGAGGTTGCCTCTCGACTCGACGCCGACGAAGCCCTTGACCCTGTCGACCCCGACCGGCGCGGCGATCGGCGCCGCGAGGGCCTCGGCCTTACCGATCACCCGCTCCATCTCGAAGCGCAGCGCGTACGCGCCCTTGGCCGCGTAGTTGAGCGAGACCGTCAGGGTGCCCTCGGGGTCGAGCTTCCAGTCGCGGATGCCGTTGCCGATCACGTCGAGCATCTGCATGCCCTTCGGGACCTTGAGCTGGAGGCGCTCGACGCCCGCGAACAGGATCGTATACTGCACCGTCGTGGTCGCGCGCATCAGACCATCGCCGAGTCCGACCAGCGTGTGGACCTCGGCGAACACGCGCGAGGCCTGCTGCGCCGCCTTCGGGATCTCGCGCTGCCACTGGATCGCCAGCGAGCCGGTCGAGGGCAGCGTCGCCTCGACCACGCGCTTGTCGCCGACCACCTTGTCCGACTGCAGCTTCGCGTTGGTGACCGTGAAGTCGAGGTCGTCGCGCGCCGGCACCGACAGCACTGCCGTCGTCGCGCCGGCCGGGACCAGTTGGAAATTGAGGCCGCTCGCGCCCTCGGCCGAGGTGACCGCGACCGCGAAGCTCAGGTCCAGGGTCAGCGCGCCGCGCTGCGCGGTGACCAGCGTGTAGTAGCCGTTCTCGATGATGACATCGGCCTCGGCCGCGCCGATCTTGGCCGACTCGAGCGCGACGGTGGCGGGCAGCACCGGCACCTTCACGTAGCCCTTGCTGCGCAGCACGTCGATCCGCAGCTTCGCGGTGAACACCGCCGCGTAGGGCTCGCCGTCCTTGAGCTGGACCTCACCGTTGTAGCGCGCCGACGAGATCGCAAAGTCGATCGGCGCCTGCGTCTCCTCGACCCGATTCTTCTCGTAGAGCTTGAGGAACTCGTCGAGCTTCATGATCACGCGCTCGGGCTCCTGTGCGTGAGCGACCGGGCTGGCGAGCAGGAGGGCGAGGGTGACGAAGAGGCTGCGCATGGCTGTCCTTTGGGGCATGTCGATGAATTTCACTCGCGGGAGATCAGGGGTTCGCGGGCCGAGATGTCGACCCTGTGTTCGGCGCCGGCCGGCAGCAGCGCGCCCTCGTAGAGCACCGCGACCCCCAGGCTCGGCACCACCACCGAGAGCGCCGAGGCGGTGACCGTCGGCGCCGGCAGGCCGCCCGTGGGCCCGCGCTGGGCGTCGTCGTCCTTGGCCTTGAACTTGGTGTCCATCACCTTCGACCGCAGGTCGCCGCGTCGGACCCGACGTGAGGCGCCCAACCGCTGCCGCTTGACCGACGCAGCGGCGCTGGTGCCCGTGACCGCCCCGGGCGCGACGCTCAGCACGGCCGTGAAGTCGCGACCCACTGGCATTATCACGGCCGGCGGCGCCGGTGGCTCGGTCTTCGTGGGGTCGGCGACGACCGGCTGGAGTGGTTCGGCCGCGACCGGCTCGTTCGCGGCTGGCTCGTCGGCGACCGGCTCACCGGTCATCGCGCCGTACGCGTCCTCGTCGTCGGACGCTGCGTCGAGCTCGCCGTCCATGTCGAGGTGACCATCGACGTCGCCGGGGTCGGCCGGGGGCTTCACCGCGAAGGACTTGTCGTCCTGCCCCTTCTCCGCGACGACCGACTTCTCGACCACGCCCTGCTTGCCCTCGCCCTCGAAGCTGTAGCTGGCGGCCGCCTTGTCCTTACCCTTGCCCTTGCCGCCGCTGCGAACCAGCCCGCGTCGCCCGGCCTTGCTTGACCTCTGGATCGACTTCATTTGCCGGGCCTCGACCGCGTTCGACGCCAGCTCGCTGCGCAGTTGGTCGTTGCGGGTCGACTGCTCGACCGACTCCTTCTGCTCGAGCTTCGCCAGGCGATCGCCGACCGCGAGCGCGGCCCGGTACTGGACCTCCGCGGACTTGTAGTCGCCCGAGCGCCGGCTCTCCTCGGCCTTGCGCTCGAGGTCCTCCTGCGCCACCTGGTCGACGACCGCCCGCGCCTTCGCCTGCTCGCGGATCCGCCGCGACACGGTCGCGTCCTTGGCATCTTCGCCGCGACCGGCGATCAGGTCGAGGTTGCCCTGCAGACGCGCGATGTTCTCGTTGTTCGCGCCGAGCTTCTTGAGCTCGTCGAGCTCGCCCTGCGCGCCGCCGAAGTCGTTGCCGAGCCAGCGCTTGACCGCCGACTGGAACCTCGCGTCGGCCTCCGCCGCGCCGACCGCCCCGACGCCGAGCCCATACGTGATGCCCCCGCCGCGCGTGAACGCGGCCACCACCTCGCCATCGCCGGCCTTGAGCCGCGAGCGGTAGCCGGGCGGCAGGTGCAGCGTCACGCGCAATACGGCGACCGGCGCGTCGAGCCGCGGCAACGGCAGCGACCTCCGCTCACGCCGGTCCCATGCGGCGCCCTTCACCGCGCCGCCGAGCAGGCCGACCTCGACCGGGAACGACAGCAGACCCGACACCGTGTCGACCGACCGCGGCAGCGGCACGCGCCACGATCCGTCGCGGTCGCGGGCGATGACCGCGGTCTCGCCCGCCACGCGCACCCCGAGGATCTCGAAGCCCGCCGGCGGACGGACCCGCAGGGTCGCGGCGCGCTCGTTGCGGACCTCGTAGTGGGCCCGCATCAGCGCCCGGCCCTCGCGGCTGGTGGCGATCGTATATGCGGCCACGTCGACGACCACCGGCGGGCCCTCGATCGGCACGAAGCGCAGCAGATCGAGGTGACCGGACGCCTCCGTTGCGGCCGTGAACGCGGCCGTAGGCGCGCCCTCTACGAGCCCCTGGCCCCACCTCGGCAGGCTCGCCGCGGCGCTCGGCGTCCAGCCCTGCGCCTCGGGCACCGCCTCGACCTCGCCGTCGCGCGCGAGCTGCAGGCTCGCCTCGGCGCGAAACACCTCGGCGAAGCGGATCTGCGGCAGCGCCACCCGTGACTCCGCGGCCGTGCCGATCGGGCTGGTCCAGCGCAGCGCCAGCTCGAGCCGCCCGCTCACCGGCGCCTGCAACAGCACGCGCACCGATTCACCGCTGCGCTCGACCTCGCGCACGCCAGCGCCGGTGACCTCGAGGTCGGCCCCCACGTTCGCCGCGGTGAAGCTGACCGCAGAGACAGATCCACGCCGCAGCTCCCACACCAGCCGGCCGCGCCCGCGCAGCTCCGCGTCGCCGACCGTGAGCCCGAGCCCCGCGCGCGCCAGCACCACCGCAGCGTCGGTCCCGGGCGCCGCTGGAGGTGTCTCAAAGGACAGGTCGACCACGGCCGCCGCGCCGAGGAAAGTGCTTGCCACGCCAGCACCAGTGCTTGCCGCGCCAGCACCAGTGCTTGCCGCGCCGGCACCAGTGCTCGCCGGCTTCGCGCGCAGCAGTAGCGTCGGCTCGCGTCCACCGTCGCTCTCCGAACCGGCGCGCAGCACCGGCACCAGGCCCGCGGGCGCGCTCGCTACGATCTCCCCGCGGGTGGCCGGCATCACGCGCAGCGCCACCGGGGCCTTGAGCGGGTCGCCCGGTACGAAGGCGACCACCTCGAGCACCGCGCGCCCCGACACGCGGCCGGCGACCGTGACCGACTCGGCGTTGCGCGACCCCGAGACCGTCATGGCCACCGTGACGTCCTGCGGCCCGGCCCCCGCCACCACCGACCTACCGTTCCACCGCACGTCCTCGACGCGCAGCCCCGGCGTGTCCTCGAGGACATGTCCCGAGAACCAGGCCTTCGCCGTCAACGACCGCAGGGTCCAGGTCACGCGCAGCAGCACGCCGCCGGGCGCGGGCGTCACTGTCAGCGTACGCCTCGCGGCCCACGCCGGCACCGCGACCTCCGCGGGGCTGCTGGCCGTCAGCGCGTGGAAGGTCGCGCGATCGATCTCGACGGAGGCGTCTCGGGGAGCCGGCGCCAGTACGAGCGCGAGGAGCAGCGACACAAACACCAGTCGGGACGCTCCCACAATCTCGCCCGCGAGGAAACCCGACCCGGATCTTTATAGCGACGCGAACGTCGTCAAGCGCGCATCATCGCCGGTCGAACGCGGCGTAGAACGCCGCCGCGAAGCGGGCCGCCGCCTCGCCGTCGATCGGTCCTCCGGCGCGTCCGTCGGCCCGCAGCGCGCTGCCGACGATCACGCCGTCGCACAGCGTAGCGAGCCCGGGCAGCGCGGCGATCGTCGCCCCGCTGGCCACGTACACCGGGGCCGTGCCGGCCGCGGCCCGGACGCTGCGCAGGCGCCCGGGGTCGACGGCCTCGCCGGTGCCGCTGCCGGTCACCAGCACCGCGTCGGCGAGCGCCCGCTGCACCAGATCGCGGGTCTCCTCGCCGAGCTCGCGCGGCGCGAGCGGGGCCGAGTGCTTGACCGCCACATCGGCCCAGATCTCGATCGGCTGCGCGAGCGCCCGCCGCAGGCGCAGCAGCGCCGCCGCCTCGCCCTCGATGATCCCCTGGTCGGTGACCCGCGCCCCGCTGAGCACGTTGATCCGCACGTACGCGGCCCCGACCGCCGCCGCGATCGCCAGCGCCGCCGCACCGTCGTTGCGCAGCACATTGATCCCGATCGGCACCTGCGGACCCGCCTCGCGCACCGCCAGCGCGCAGGCCGTCATCGCCGCGATCGTGATCGGTGGGACCGCCGCCTTGAAGAATGGCGCGTCGCCGAAGTTCTCGACCACGATCGACTCGAAGCCCGCCATCGCCAGTAGCCGGGCGTCACGCGCCGCCGCCCGGGCAATCTCCGAGACGCCGTCACGCGCGCGCGGGCTCCCGGGCAGCGGAGGCAGGTGCAGGACGCCGACCAGGCGCGGGCGCGACGAGACGTTCATGCGCCGGAGGATACGATGGCTCGACAGGAGCATGAAGAGTAACGCGAAACCGCCGGCCCCCCGCGCCGCACGTACGCGTCAGGTCTGGATCATGCCGTCCGAGGCCGGCACGAACTCCGCGGACCGCACCGTCTGCTTGCGACCATCGATCACGACCTCGACCTCGACGATGTACGGCTTGAGGTAAAGATCGCTGGCGCCGCCGCGCTTCCACTTGGCATCGGCCAGGCTGTACGCCACCTGAGAGGTCGTGTTGCCGGCGACCCGCTCGTCCCACGCGACGTAGCCCTCGGTGTCCCAACGCGTCGGCGTGCGGCTGGCGACGGTCGCCAGCTCGCGCCTACCGTTGCCGTCGAGCAAGCGCACGCGCATCACTCGGAGCTGCCCCGCGCGCCCGCCAGCGTTGGTGAGTGAAAGGTTGAGGCTGCACCCCGACGGCGGGGCGCGCCGCTTGCCCTGCACCTGCGACATGCTCGCCGAGGCGCCGTCATTGGAGCGCTGGCCCGCCGCCGTCGACCGGTCGTCGGGGCAGTCTTGCAGCAACTGCACGGAGGCGACCGCGACCGTCACCGCCGCGGGGGTGTCGCTCACCGGCCGCGGCGTCACAGGCGGCGTCACAGGCGGCGTCACGGTCGGCCCCGGCCCCGTGGCGCCCGGCCAGCTCTCGCCCGGCACCGCCTCGGCGACCCGGACCGGCGCCACAGCGGGCGATGCCTGCGGCGCTTCTGCCCACGACGATGCGGGGGTGGACGGCGATGCCGGCGA
>Ga0105046_10004467_pt1 | contig 22253 bp, 15 predicted proteins | sample MAT03_FD_78385 | JGI IMG/M metagenome (GOLD analysis project Ga0105046, IMG submission 78385) | Freshwater microbial communities from Lake Fryxell liftoff mats and glacier meltwater in Antarctica - MAT-03 (megahit assembly) | ecosystem: Environmental > Aquatic > Freshwater > Ice > Liftoff...
CATGTCAATGGCTTGACAGGTCATTGGCTTAACACGTCATTGGCTTGACAGGTCATTGGCTTAACACGTCATTGGCTTGACAGGTCATTGGCTTGACCGGATGTTGGCTTGACCGGGCGTTGGCGTAAACCGTTAACGCCCTTTATTTGTCGCCGCGAATGAAGTGTTGTTGATTTCCATTTTTTGCCCTAATATATACTGTAATATATATTTTCTAGGTGCGGCCATGATTGAAACCAAAATTGCCAAGCTATTCAAAAATGGTGCAAGCCAAGCGGTGCGATTACCCGCTGAATTTCGTTTTGAAGGCGATCAGGTTTACGCATCACGCCACGGCGCGTCTGGTGACATCGTCTTGTCGAGGCGGCCGGGCGCGCTCGCATGGGGGGCTTTTTTCGAGCTGTTGCGCAGTATTGACGTTCCAGATGAGTTTATGGCGCAACGGGAACTCAATACTGTTCCTGCTTCCGAAGGGGTTTTTGATGCTGAGCGCGGCATAGCGGGCGCGCCCTAAGATGCTGCACATGCTTGATACGGACACCGCCAGCTATCTGATTAAAGGCAAGTCGCCGCTCGTAGAAGCCCGCCTGAGCGCACTGGTGCCCGCAATGGTCTGCATATCCGTAATCACGCGGGCGGAGTTGCTGTACGGACTAAAACGCTTGACCGGCGAACACCGTTTGCACTTAGCGGTGCGTCAATTCCTTAAAATCGTGAATGTATTGGATTGGGACAGTGATGCTGCGAATTGGTATGCCGATATTCGTCATCAGTTAACGTCAGACGGGCTTCCCATTGGCGAGCTAGATATCATGATCGCCGCGCATTCACTTTCAGCGGGAGCGGTTTTGGTCACCAATAATCAACGGCACTTTGCGCGTATCAAGGCACCGCTCGTTATAGAAAACTGGTCGTAGCCGCCGAAAAGATTTGAGTGCCAAACAGTTGTTTTGGCGCCTTGAACATCAAGAGCAAGAATTAGGTCTGCTATCGTGGGGCAACGCTACCTTGAGGATTTTGTGGTGTTAACTCTTTTTAGCGACCGGGCAAGCGGTGCAAGCGCCACAGCTACTTTTGTCTTTCGCCATCGCATTGCGCCAGTGATCGCGCACGTTGTGCGCAACTAGGGTGGCGGCGATGCCGACGATGCATAGAACGATCAACAGTTGTAGAGAGATCATTGCAGCCTCACTGGTTCAAGAAAATCGTTAAGTCGTGAAGAAAAGCGTGATGCGATAGGTTAAAAACGCGGCGGCATAGGCCATCGCGAACAAATAGCCAGTCATCAGCGCGGTCATCTTCCAGGAATTGGTTTCGCGCTGAGTCACCGCCAAGGTCGACAAACACTGCGGCGCGTAGACAAACCACGCAAGGAAGGCTAGCGAAGTCGCAAAGCTCCACTGGCTGGCAATAATGGGCGCAAGCGCGTTTGCCACTTGATCGTCGGTGCCCGAAAGCGCGTACACCGTACCTAAGGCGCCGACTGCAACTTCGCGTGCCGCCATGCCGGGCACTAGCGCGATACAAATTTGCCAGCCAAAGCCAATCGGTGCGAATAAAACTTCTAGACCCCGGCCAATAAGCCCGGCAAAGCTGTAATACACAGCGGGTTCCGTAGCACCAGCGGGTGCGCCCGGATAAGACGCTAAAAACCACAGCAGAATCATCAGCACTAAAATGGTGGTGCCCACGCGGCGCAAGAAAATACGCGCGCGCTCCCACAAACCGATCAACAAATTGCGTGGGTGCGGCCAGCGATAGCTCGGTAGCTCCAGCAGCAGCGGAAACGCCGTGCGCACTTTCACCGCGCGCTGAGCAATGGCTGCGACTACAATGCTGCTGACGATGCCTGCCACATAAAGCGCAAACAAGGTAATACCCTGCAGGTTAAACAAGCCAAACACGCTCTGGCGCGGGATCATCGCACCGATAATTAGGGTGTACACAGGCAGCCGCGCCGAGCACGTCATCAGCGGTGCAATCATGATTGTGACTAGGCGTTCGCGCGGATTTGTGATCGTGCGCGTCGCCATAATCCCCGGCACCGCACAGGCAAAACTGGACAGTAGCGGGATAAACGAGCGCCCGGACAAGCCCACGCTTAGCATCAAACGGTCCAGCAAAAATGCCGCACGCGGTAAATAGCCCGAATCTTCCAGCGCCAAAATGAAGGCAAATAGAATCAAAATTTGCGGTAGAAACACAACTACACTGCCAACGCCAGCAAATAGGCCGTCGCGCAGCAAGCTTTTGAGTGGGCCTTCTTGCATGGAACCTACCACTAAATCGCTCAGCATCATCACGCCAGCGGTCAGCCCTTCCATGAGCGGTGCGGCCCAGGCGAATACTGCTTGGAACATAAAAAACAGCACCAGCGCCAGCAGCGTCAGACCTAAAACGGGGTGCATGACCACCGCGTCTAGCCGGTCTTGCCAGGCGGGCAGCACACAGTTTTTGTGCACCGACGCATTCAGAAGAGCCTCAACCTGGGTGTACAGCGCTTGAATACTTTTCGCATCGGCTTCCGGTACGGCGATGCGGCGCAAGGTCGAAATCTTTGCGGCATCGACGCGCTTTTCGGAATCCTCGTGCGCCGAGGCGTCTGGCGTAAATGCAGCAATGGCATCAACCAAAGCTTGTGCGCCTCGTTTGCGCACGGCAACGGTTTCAACTACAGGCAAACCTAGGCCTAGCTGCAATTTCGCAACGTCAATTTCCAAGCCGCGCTGACGCGCAAGGTCGATCAGATTCAGCGCTACGATCATCGGCCTGCCGACCGCTTTGAGTTCCAAAACTAGGCGCAGACCTAAGCGTAAATTAGTCGCATCTAGCACCGCGACTAGCAAATCGGGTGGTAGCTCGCCGCCAAAACCACCGATCACCACATCGCGCGTCACGCGTTCGTCGGCGCTAGCGACCTGCAAACTGTAGGTGCCGGGCAAATCCAACACCGCGCAGCGGCGCTGCTTGGCATCAGTGAATTCACCTTCGCGTTTTTCCACGGTAACGCCTGGGTAATTCGCAACTTTCTGGCGGCTACCGGTCAGTAAATTAAAGAGCGCACTTTTACCGCAGTTCGGGTTGCCGACCAGGGCAATACGGAGTGCATCGGTGCTCACTGCGCCGCCTTATTCGATTCGGACTTAACCAGTATTTTTTGTGCCTCGGCACGACGCAGCGCGAATTTTGTACCGCCAATCTTCACCGCAATCGGGTCGCGTTTGAGTAAGCCAAAGCCCACTACGCTGATCGAAGCGCCCGGTAAAAACCCCAGTTCCCACAGCCGCCGCGTAACCAACGCATCCAGCGAACCAAACGCCAAGCTCGCTTTGATATCGACGACAATGGCATGTTCGCCTTTGCCAAGTTGCTCTAGAGTGCGTGTAGGCGCAGCGGCAAATTCCGGGGCAGCGCCAAAACGAGCGTCGTTTTCAGGCCACGCGTCACCTGGCGCTGTATTCACGCCGGTCATAAGTTGATTCGTGCTTTGTTGTTGCGGGGAGCCGTCCATAAACGTGATCATACCGCAAATGCGAATGAATGCTATTAAGATCTTGCAATAGTTTCACTCATATCGGCTGCAAATTGGCATAACTTGATTTGAGTCAATAAAAAACGCACCCGGAGCCGGAAACTGCGCCAAAAAACTACACAAGTTCTCCATAAAGTCTACGCAGCGCCTGCGCATTTGTGGCGCACATTGCCTACAGCCAACCCAGGAGCAACATCATGATCCGCACAATATTCGCACTGCTGTTTACGCTCAATGTAGTTTCCGCAACGGCTGAACCCGCCCGACCTGGTCAACCGCCTGGGCCGCCGCCTTTTACCGAATTGGCAAACGCGTTAGCCTTAACCGAGGCGCAAGTTGCGCCCACAATGGTCATTTTTGAGACTCAGCACGCGCAAATGCGGGCGCTAGCAGCACCAAATCGTGAGCAGCGCGAACAAATTCGCGCTGCGACTCAAGTCAAGTTGGCGAGCATTCTTAGCGCGGAGCAAATGCAAAAGCTGAAAGAATTCAATGCCAGCCACCGCCCGCCGCCGCGTGACGGTGCTCAGGGTGGACGCCGTCCACCGCGACAGTAGCGCCATGCTTTAACTCAGACTGTTTTTAAACGACAGCGTGTCTTTAACCTCAGCCAGTCTTTAAACCCAGCTAGTCTTTAAACCCAGCCAGTCTTTAAACCCAGCCAATCTTTAAACCCAGCCGGTCGCGTAATAGATTGCAATCACCACGAAAACGGTCAAGGTTTTGATTATGGTGATCGCAAATATATCTTTGTAGCTTTGCCGATGACTCAAGCCGGTGACAGCCAACAAGGTAATCACCGCGCCATTGTGGGGCAGGGTGTCCATGCCGCCAGAGGCCATCGAGGCAATCCGGTGCAGCACCTCCATCGGAATGCCTGCGGCATTCGCATTGGCGATAAAGGTTTCCGACATTGCAGCCAATGCGATGCTTAAACCGCCGGACGCGGAGCCGGTAATTCCGGCTAATGCGGTGACGGTCACGGCCTCGTTCACCAGTGGGTTTGGTATCGAGCCGAGTGCATGCGCCACCACCAAAAAGCCGGGCAGGGCCGCAATCACGGCGCCAAAGCCGTATTCAGACGCAGTATTCATCGATGCCAGCAGCGCGCCGCTAACGGCAGGTTTGGTGCTTTCCGCGAATTGTGCTGCAACGTTGCGCCAAGCCAGCAGCAACACCGAGATGATGCCAAGAATCAGTGCGCCTTCGACGGCCCAAATCGCGGCAATCTTCGCAATTTCTTGCACCACTGGCGTTGGTGTGCCGACCGCTGATGCGATGAATTCGTGTTTGTCGCCATAAGCCTTAGGGATCAATATGCCCAGCATTTTGTTCGAAATGCCCACCAACAATAGCGGCAGCAGCGCAACTAGCGGATGTGCCAGTTTTTCCCCGGAAAACGGGGCAGGTTCGTTGATCAAGTTGCTGCCGTAGCCTTCCCCGGCAGCCAGCGCGCTGCGCCGCCGCCATTCCAGATAGCTCATGCCTGCAGCCAGAATAATCAGGCCGCCCAGGCTACCCAAAATAGGTGCTGCCCAAGCATTAGTGCCGAAAAATGCCGCTGGAATAATGTTTTGAATCTGTGGCGTACCAGGTAAGGCGTCCATCGTAAAGGTAAAAGCGCCCAGCGCGATCGTGCCGGGAATCAGGCGCTTTGGAATTTCATTTTGGCGAAACAGCTCGGCTGCAAACGGATAGACCGCGAACACCACGACAAATAGCGAAACTCCGCCGTAGGTCAACAAAGCGCATACCGCAACAATGGATAGAATCGCGCGCTGCGGGCCAAAAAGGCGGATGCAGGCGGCGACGATAGACTTGGAAAAACCCGAAATCTCAATCAATTTGCCAAAAATTGCGCCCAGCAAAAATACTGGGAAATACAGTTTGAGAAAACCGACCATCTTGTCCATAAATAAGCCGGTGAACATCGGTGCCACCAAACTTGGATCGGTTAACAAAACCGCCGCCATCGCCGCAATCGGCGCAAAAATAATCACGCTATAGCCGCGATAGGCGACGAACATCAGAAAGCATAGGGCGGCAAGCACGATCAAAAATGTCATTGGCCTTGAGCCCGAAAAATATACGCCCCAGTTTATTTAACCCAATCGAACTTGCCATCGTACCAAGGTACAAGTGTCGAACTGCGGTCAGCGCTTTAAGCTGATGCTAATTCCCAAACCACCGAAGGTCGCACCATGTTTCGCAATCAATTGAGCCTAGCCATTGGCGTATCGCTTTTCTTCGGTGCCCCGCAGGCATTCGCCCAAGATCAATTCGCCCAAGATCAATCAGGCGAAGCGGCGGACGTGACTTTGGATGAAATTAAAGTCACTGCGCGGCGGCGGGAAGAAACGCTACAGGACGTGCCGGTTGCAGTAACGGCGTTCACGCCAGAAACCATTGATAAGCTCAATGTGCGCGATCTGAGCGATCTGGATGCGCAGGTTCCTAACTTAACAATTTATGCCGCGCGCGGCTCGAACAGCACGATTACCGCCTACATTCGCGGCGTGGGTCAATCCGACCCGCTGTGGGGCGTCGATCCAGGCGTAGGCCTGTATTTGGACGATGTCTACATCGCTCGGCCGCAAGGCGGCATTCTTGATGTGTTCGATATTGGGCGCTTAGAAGTATTGCGTGGGCCGCAGGGCACGCTGTACGGCAAAAACACGATTGGTGGTGCGATCAAATACATTTCGCGCGATTTGCCAACTGAAGTGGAAGGATCGGCCCAGGTCGGTATCGGCAGCTACAGTCAAAAGGATTTTAGCGGCGCGGTTGGCGGCCCGGTTGGCGAAAACGTGCGTATGCGGATCGCGGCAGCTAGTCTCAATCGCGACGGTTTTGGCAAAAATATCGTGACCGGCGAGGACGTCAGCGACAAAGATATTCAAGCGGTGCGCTACAGCGCAGGCTATTTTGCTGATGACAGCCGCTTCGACGTGCGTTTTAGCATTGACTACAGCAAAGACGGCTCGGGCGTGCGCGGCGCGCAGATGCTCAGTACCAATTTCCGCGATCCATCAAGCCCAGACCAGCTGCCGCTAACGAGTCGTTACGATGTCCGCAGCGGACTGGCAAACGTCAATGAAACGACTTTAAGCGGCGCCTCGATCGTTGCGAATTGGCAGGTTAATGACGATTGGCTGTTCAAATCGGTAACTGCGAAACGCAAATCAGATACTGAAACCTATATTGATTTCGACACGCTTCAGCAGCAGCTTACCGATGTAAAAGCGTTTTACAACGACGACCAATTGAGCCAAGAATTTCAAGCTAGCTTTGATGCCGCTGGCAATAACCGCGGCGTGCTGGGCGTGTATTGGTTCAAGGGTGAGGCCGGTGGTTTGGTGCAAAACATCTTCCTCAAGGGTGCCGACATCCCACCCTTCTTTGCCGCCCCCCCTGGCCCTGGCTTTGCTGGCCAGTTTGGCGATACACGCGGTAATGTTGACACCAAAAGTATCGCGGTCTATGGCGACTGGGTGTATGACTTCACCGACAAATTTAGCATCAATGGCGGCTTGCGCTACACCAAAGAAGAAAAGAGCGCGCTCGTCAACAACCGTAGCTTTGCCAACGATAGCTTTATCACCCCGACCGCAACAGTCGGTTTTAATAAATCGAAAACCTTCACTAATTTGTCGCCGAAACTATCGCTCGACTACAAATTGACCGAGGAAACATTGCTGTACGGCCTGTTTGCGCGTGGCTTCAAATCGGGCGGCTACAATATCCGCGCCAGCGTGCTGCCCAATTCGCAAGAGCCCTATGAAGACGAACAAGTCGATAGCTTGGAGGTCGGCAGCAAGATGTCGTTCCTTGACCAACGCATGTTCCTAAACGTGGCGTATTTCCACAATAAATATAAAGACATCCAATTGTCGGTGTTTACTTCGTGCAGCGTGGGTGGTGTCGCGTCTTTTTGCGCGGACTTTACCAATGCCGGCAAAGGCACCGTTTCGGGTGCTGAGCTTGAATTGCAGCTGCGTCCGAGTGCAAATTGGTTTATTAGCGGCAACCTAGCGACGCTCAATGCCAATTTTGATGAGTACCTGTTCAAAGGCGTCAATATTGCCAATCAACAGGAATTCACCAACGCCCCTGATTTTTCCGGTGCATTAAATGTTGAATATATTCAACCGCTGAGCATGGGTGGGCAGTTGAGCTATCGCGTGGGCTACTCCAGTCAAAGCGACGTGACTGCCACCACGGAAGTGGTGCGTGATCCGGTGACTGGCGTTTTGACCAATCCAATTAAGCAAAGTGGCTATGGATTACTGAGTGCTGGTGTGCAGTGGAAAACCACGAACGATTGGCTGCTTTCGCTGCAAGCGAGTAACTTAAATGACAAAAAATACCTGATTACCGGCTATGTGATTCCGGCAACCGGTGTGCGCACCGGCTTTTATGGCGCACCTAGACAAATTAGCCTAACCGCACGTTACAGCTTCTAATGCGCTTGCCTACATCGGTTTTACGTCCAGCGTCTGCGCAAGCAGGCCTGGGCGGTTTTTTCTTGCTTGCGGCCCTATTGGGCTTAAGTCTATTTGGCTTAAGTGCATGCCAAAAAGCACCGGTACTTGATTTGCCTAAGCTTAAAATTGACCCCGACCGTATCGCGGTAGCGGGAATGTCCTCGGGTGCTTACATGGCAACGCAGGTGCACCTCGCTTTTTCTGATCACCTAATCGGTGCGGGTTTGGTCGCGGGCGGGCCATATGGCTGCACTAAAGGCGATCTCGATATTGCACTCAACGCATGCATGAAAGGCACGCCAACAGCACCCGATGCCGCTGGCTTAGCAAGTGCGGCAGTGGAGCGCAGCCGTATGCAGCAATTGGCACCGATAGCGGGCTTAGATGGTGATCGTGTGCTGATTGTGCACGGCGCGCTGGATCAAACTGTTGCAAGCACGGTCGCACAGGCTAGTTTCGATTTTTATAGCGCACTTAAACGCATTCCGGAAGCGAAAGATCTGCACACGCGCCTGTATTCCGAACATAAATTCGCCCACACATTTCCGACGCAAGCGATAGGCAGTGATTGCGAATTGAGCGTTTCGCCCTTTTTAGGACGCTGCGACTTTGACGCCGCGGGCGAAATCATGCGCGAACTATTTATTGACGCGACAGCGCAAGCCGCCCTAGCGTTTGCAACACCTGCATCCGCTGCAACCGGGGATTTACGCCTATTTAATCAAGATGCTTATTTAACTGATGGCGTCGATGCCTATCTCGCCAGCGCCGGCTATGTCTATGTTCCGAAAGCATGCAGCGATGCCAGCGCGCAAGCGCCCAGCTGCGGGCTGCTCATTGCGTTCCACGGCTGCGAGCAAAATGCAGACAAAGTGGGAGAGGCTTTTGTGCGGGATGCGGGATTTAATCGTTGGGCCGATCAAATGCAGGTTGTCGTTTTGTACCCGCAAACCCGCGCAAGCTACTTTCCGCTCAACCCGAAAGCCTGTTGGGATTGGTGGGGGTTTTCCGGCAAAGATTTTGACGTGCGCAGCGGCGTACAGCCGCGTTGGGTGGCAAGGGCGAGTGCGGCATTGGGTGCGCCGCTGGAGCCATAGTAAATGGTGTTAGGCTTCGAGTTTAGTAAAGCGGCTAAGCATGGAGCCTAGATGTTGACCGACACCTTTGTGGTGATGGCTGGTTTGCTTTGGTTAGGGCTGCTGTTTTCCGTCGCGCTTTGGGCTGAGCGCAGGCCCAATTTTCTAGCTAAGCAGTGGTCGGTTGTCTATAGCCTTTCACTGGCGGTGTATTGCACCTCGTGGACGTTTTACGGCACTGTTACCCAAGCAAGGCGCTCAGGTTGGCCGATTCCGCCGACTTTTGTGGGCAGCATCTTGCTGTATGCGTTTGGTTTTTCCGTGTTGCTCAAATTACTGCGGCTGGCGCGCGAAAACAACTCAACTTCGCTTGCAGATTTAATTGCGACGCGCTTAGGCAAAAACTCGTGGCTTGCCGCAGCGGTGACCTTTGTCGCCGTGCTGGGCATCATTCCCTATATTGCGCTACAGCTCAAAGCGGTGGCGATGAGCTATGGTTTGTTGACGCGCGCCAGCGATTTGACGCCGCCACCTTGGCAAGACAGCGCGCTGTATGTGGCCTTGGCGATGGCGCTATTTGCGATGCTGTTCGGTACGCGCCGCGCATCAGCGGCCGAGCATAATCGCGGGCTGGTGCTCGCCATGGCCTTGGAAGCGTTGCTCAAGTTGAGCGCGATGTTGGCGCTGGGCGCATTCGTCTGGTTTGGCTTGAAATTTCCCGTTGCTTCCGGCTTGCAATTGCCACCTGCGGGCCTACCAAATGGGGGCGCGAGCGGTTTCCCCGCGCTGATTGCGCTTGGCGCATTGGCGATGTTGACCTTGCCGCATCAGTTTCATGTTGGCGTTGTTGAGTGCCGCGATGAGGCCAATTTGCGCACCGCACGCTGGCTGTTTCCACTGTATATGCTACTGATTGCGCTGCCTATTTTGCCGCTTGCGCATGCGGGCGATGCGCTTTTGGCACCGCTTGGCGTGCCGTCAGATATGTATGTCCTGGCATTGCCGCTGTCGCAAGGCTATGACGCGCTGGCGCTATTTGCGTTCTTAGGTGGTTTGAGTGCGGCGACCGGTATGGTGATTATCTCGACACTGGCGCTCAGCGTGATGATCGGCAACCACTGGCTAACGCCGTTAATGGTGCGCCGCGCATGGGCGCAGCCTGCGGTTGGGGATTTACGCGGTGCGGTATTAATGCAGCGGCGCGTGGGAATTTTAGGCGTGGTTTTGCTGGCCTGGGGCTACAGCCGCGCGATTGCGGGTAGTGATGCGTTGGCCGATATCGGTGCGGTGTCATTTTCGGCGTTGGCAACGCTGGCCCCAGCGTTAGGATTTGCGATTTGGCGTCCGAAAACGCCACCGCTGGCGGTGTTATTGGGTTTGGTGAGCGCTTTGCTGATCTGGGCGTGGGCTTTGCTGGTGCCGTCGTTGGTTGAGGCTGCAGGCGGTGGCGCTTGGCTAAGCCACGGCCCATTTGGGATCAGTATTTTGGCACCGGACCTGCTGCTGGGTTTGGAAAGTTGGAGCCGCCTTGGACGCGCAGTGCTGTTGAGCTTATTGGCCGGCACCGGCGTTACCGCATTCGCGGCAAGTCGATTGCCCGAAAACTCGACCACGACGCGCAGCAGCGCACTTTCGATTGCCGCGTTAAGGGATTTGGCGCTGCGCTTTTTGCCCGCAAAGGATGTGCAAAATCTACTGAGCGAACAGAGCCTTCTGCGCGATACGCTCGAAAATAACGCCGAGGCGCGAATTGAGCGTGCGCTTGCGTCTGTGCTCGGTTCGGCGTCGGCCCGATTGCTGCTAAACGCGGCGCGGCGCGAACAGGGGCGGGATTTAGACAGCGTCGCTGAAATTGTCGGAGCCGCTTCGCAAGCGCTGCGATTTAATCGGCGCGTGCTGGAAGCGGCATTAGAAAATATGTCGCAGGGGATCAGCGTCGTCGATGCCAGCTTGCGCTTGGTCGCTTGGAATCGGCGCTACGCAGAACTGTTCGAGTACCCGGCGAATTTGTTGCAAGTGGGTGTGCCCATCAGCGAATTGGTGCGGTACAACATTCAACAGCGATTATCCGGCGCGGAGGAGGCAGCGCGGTCGGAAAATAACAATCGGGCGGCGAATGAAGTGGACAAACGCGTGCGCCACATGCGTGCAGGCACGCCCTATATTGTGGAGCGAAACTTTGGCAACACGGTTGTGGAAATTCGCGGCAACCCAATGCCGGGCGGCGGTTTTGTCGCAACCTTTACTGACGTTACCGATTTTCGGCGCGCCGAAACCGAACTCAAACACATTGCCGAATCCTTAGAACAACGGGTCGCGGAACGCACCGCGCAGTTGGCCGGCGCAATGGCCATTGCCGAGCGCGCAAATCGCGCTAAATCACGCTTTCTAGCCGCCATTAGCCACGATTTGGCGCAACCGCTGAATGCTGCGCACCTATTTACCCATGCGTTAGCACAGCGTTTGCAGCATGATTGTTATCGCGATGATGTTAGCAATATCGACCGCGCACTCAGTTCTGCAGAAGGCTTGCTGTCCGGCCTGCTGGATATTTCGCAGCTCGACGCGGGCGGCATGACGCCAAAAATTCAGGCCTTTTGCATCGCCGAGCTGTTGCAGCATTTAGCCGCCGAGTTTCGCGTGATCGCGCAAGATAAGGGTTTGATCCTGCGTTGTGTAGCCAGCCAAGCCTGGGTGCGTAGCGACCCGCAGCTGTTGCGCCGGGTGCTGCAAAACTTTCTGACCAATGCCGTGCGCTATACCGCCAGCGGGCGTGTGCTTTTGGGCTGTCGCTTGTTTAAAGATCACATCCGCATAGAAGTCTGGGATACCGGGGTGGGCATTGCAGCGGCCGATCAAGAGGTCATTTTTGAAGAATTCCGCCGACTTGGACATGGCGGCTTGGGCCACGGCAGCGCGCAGGGCATGGGCTTAGGTTTGTCGATTGCCGAGCGGATTGCAAACTTGCTGGGGCACCGCATCAGCTTGCGCTCGCGTATTGGCGTCGGCACGGTGTTTGCGCTGAATGTTGCGCGCACGCCGCCCGAAACAATGCCCGTTGGGATTATACCTAAAGCGCTAACCTACGCGCCCAATAAGCGCGTGCTGGTGGTGGATAACGACGCAGAAGTATTGCGCGCGATGCAGGCATTATTGAGCACGTGGCAGTGCGACGTGCTGGCGGCGCGCACTTCAGCTGAAGCGCTTGAATTGGTCGAAACGGCGGTGCCGGACTTGCTTTTGTTGGACTATCACCTAGATAGCGAACTGACCGGCTTGAAGCTCAGGCTAGATTTGATTGCCCACATCGGCGCTTGCCCGTGCGTGATCATCACCGCCGATCAAAGTGAAGCTCTGCGTGATGCCATAAGCTTCGCTGGCTGTCAGCTTTTATATAAGCCGCTGAAGCCGCTGGCTTTAAAATCAATGATGGCGCGTTTGTTGGCTGCGGTGGATTAGTTCCCTGACTGATTTGTTCAAATTGGTTGATTAGCTCACTGGCTCTCAAGCGAACGCGCTGGATCGCTCAACTCCAGCGTGCGCAGCAATACACCTGCCTGCGTACGATTGCGCACCGCTAATTTTTCGAAAATGGCGGTCATATGGGCTTTGACGGTGCGCTCTTGAATATTCAGTTCATCGGCAATTTGCTTGTTTAACCGCCCATTCGCCACCCGCACCAACACCTTGAACTGCTGTGGGCTCAGGCTGCTTAAGCGGGCCGCGTTTTGCCGATCACAATCTTCAATGCGCGCGTTGGCGACTGCGTCGCGTAATTTGGGCGGAACATATTGCTCGCAATCCAGCACCGCGCGCAGCCCGGCTTGTAGCTCGGCTAAGTCAGCGCGCTTCGTCAAATAGCCGGCCGCGCCATAAGCCAAGGCGCGACGAATCGTACTTGGATCATCATGCGCAGAAATCATCACCACCGCGACGCCCGGATGCTCCGCCCGCAAGGCAGCCAAACCCATCAAACCGTGGCTGCCGGGCATATGTAAATCGAGCAAAACTAAATCAGTGTCGGGGTGTTTGATTAGTGACTCGCGCGCCGCGTCCAAATCATGCGCTTCGCACAACTGTGCATCCGGCATAACGCCGCGCACGGCCTGCATCAGCGCAAGTCGATACAATGGGTGGTCGTCAGCAATCAGTAGGCGCGTCATGCCTGCATGGTATGCCACGAACGTTAGCCACGCTATCAAACCACCGGCAAACTAGACCAAAGTACAATGCGCGCAAGTTACAGGGTTGCTATCGTCTAGCGATGAAAAACCGAATTGTTATAGCTAAAAGCACGGCCCTAGCGCTGCTCATAATCGCCAGTTTCTTCATTGCCGGTTGCGTGCGCGCCGTACAATCGAACGACGCAAAATTGGACGCATCTGGAATGCCCGTGAACATCGAGCCCGTGATCCTTGACCTAATCGCAAGTGAAACCTCCGAGCATCGCGGCAGCGATGATCTTTTGACTGCAGGCTTAGGCGTTGCAGGCCTGCGCAACCCGGTGCCACCGGCTTTCCTTTCGCCCGATATGCCAAGCGCTATCGAGCTGCGTCGCCGCGCGATTTGGTCTAACTGGCGGGGTATCGCCGATTTAAGCGCAGGCGGCGGTTACGATGAATTTTATGGGTCGCTAAAAGCGGTACCGGGCCGCGAATTTCACGCGTTGACTGGCGTGCCCGGTGCCAAGCAGCCGCATCGCGTGTTGCTGCAATTGCCGGATGCGTTTGATTTGGCAAAGCGTTGCGTGGTGGTGTCGGCGTCGTCGGGCTCGCGCGGCATTTACGGCGCGATTTCACTTGCGGGCGGCTGGGGCCTGCCGCGTGGCTGTGCGGTGGCTTATACCGATAAGGGTGCCGGGACGGGCTATGTTGATACTGGCAGCGAACATCATTTCGCATTTGACGGTACGCAGGCCACGCGTAATTCCTGGGCACCAGCCGAATTTACCGCCGAACCTTTTGCAGGCGAAGGCATCGCACCAATTGCGATAAAACACGCGCATTCCGGCGATAACCCGGAAGCGGATTGGGGGATCCACGTCCGCAAGGCTGCCGATTTCGCACTGATGACGCTCACCGCCGCGTACCCGAATGAAAAAGCGTTTACCTATGCCAACACGAAAATTATCGCGGTGGGTGTGTCCAACGGCGGCGGTGCGGTACTGCGCGCGGCCGAATCAACTGAGCATTGGCTGGACGGGGTGGTTGCGGTGTCACCGAATATTTGGGCTGCAGACGTTAGCGGCGCAAGGTCACTTTTTGATTACGTCACCGAAGCGGCAATCTGGCTGCCCTGTGCGCTGAATGCAGCGGCTTTTGACAATGTGCCGCTCGCGCGGTTAGGTGGCGTGAAATCACCGGCCGGTGCAGGCCGTTGTGGCTCACTGCATAAATTGGGTTGGCTAAAAACCGCGAATTTGGGCGCGCAATATGAAGAGGCTTACGTACACCTCAAGGCGCAGGGGTGGACAGATTTAGCAATGAGTGCGGGCGCGCTCAGCAGCAACTTTGATTTATGGCGCGCGGTCGCGGTCACTTACGCCTCGTCGTACGCGCGCACCGACGCCGCAAATATGCCCTGCGGCTACGCTTTTCATGCGCTTGGAGCCGATGGAAAAATGCGAGCGCCAACCATAGCTGAAGCGGCTGTTTGGCGCAGTGACGCATCCGGAATCGCACCGGGCGCTGGCGTTTTTATTACCGATTCCATTGCGCAATCGCCCGCTGCGGATCCAGCCGATCCAACATTAGCCGGTTTGCTTTGTTTGCGCGATTTATGGCAAGGCAAAAGCGAGATCGCATCGACGCTGCAGTCAAGTATTGTAGCCACTGCGGCAAAACCGCCGCGCGTTGGCCTTGCAACCATCGTTATCCACGGCATTGATGACGGCTTGATTCCCGCTGTCTTTAGCAGTACGCCGTATGTTGCGATGGCAAAAGAGCAGGGTCGAAATGTGCGCTATTGGCGCGTGCACAATGCCCAGCATTTCGATGCCTTTATTGGCTTGCCCGCGTGGACAACGCGCTATGTACCGCTAATGCCGTACGCCTATCGCGCGCTGGATTCGGTTTGGCTGCATGTGTCGCAAGACGCGGAACTGCCAGCGGATGCAGAAATAATGACAACGCCGCGCGAGTTAAGTGCTGACGGTGTTAGCCCGTTGACGTCTGCGAATTTGGGTGCAATGCCTAGATAGCCTTCCTGTCAGGATATTTACATCTATCGACCTGCTTGCCCGAACACGATATCGTAGCGTTCCACAGGCTGTTCAGGCGAAACATGCCTAGTCCAAATACATCCACACGGCTGACGCGCCTTTTGATGCTGGTTTGTGTATCGCTGCTACTCCTTTCGGCATTTTTTCGAGACTATCAGTACGCGCTAGTTGCGCTGGCGGCAATTTGTTACTTATTAAGGGTGATTATTGGTGGAGGGGAAAGCTCACGCTTGGAAAGCCCACGCTTGGCGGATCAAGACCGACATCCACCAAAATCATCGGCCACTGAAACGCCGGACGTTAGGGTACAAACCGCAATGCCAGCCGATCTAAGCCCGCCACTTCCACCGCCACGTTTAGCGGCTCAAGCCAGCGGTAGTAGTGCCGCGGACGATCCTATTCGCGTCAACGGGATGCCGCTGATGAACTCTGCGGCCGATTTTAAAATTCCTAGCTGTCCCAAGCAGTTCGGTATTGCAAAGTGGATTCCGAAAGGCGAGTCGGTTGAAATAGCGGGTACAAAAATTTCTGGTGGATTGATTTATGTGGGCACGTCGCTGAGGACGTCGGCTGGCGGCAACGCTCCCACACTAATTAACCCGTTAAAGGCGGTCGCGGCACAGGGCGACTGTAGACGAATCGAAATTGATTTTTGGCCAAGCTATTGTGATATTTCCAAGTCTGCGCGACGTGCCTACTTGAACTGGCTAGCCAGTGGCGCGTGCGATGCAAACGCATACATCGGCTATGTCTATCTTTACTTTTATGGCCTGGAACGTCGCGTGGTCGTTGACGCCAACGGTGATGCGGCTGCGATCGCGGATTTTCCCGTAATTGCAGCTGAGCTTCGCCGTTTGCTCGGTATTTACGGGCGAAAACATCCGTCGTTAAAAAGCCACGTCAGCGCACTATTAAACTATGTGTCCTGGAGCGGGGATCTCAGGCTGTATGCGCGCGCAATCCCCAACTTAGAAAAATCCGATCATTTGCCGTTTTATATTCGGCTCGCGTTGGGCCAAGCAGCATTGGATAAGGCACCGGTATCAGCGGCCTTGGCATTGGCCTGGTTGAAGTTAGATCCAAATTATTTTCCGAGAACCGCAGCCGTTCGATGCTCTGCCCACTTTGATGCGCTGTTCGAGTTGCGCTACCGAGATAAATTTGACGCAGGTATGGTGATTCCAAAAAACCGCACCAAGTTGAAGCTCGTGTATCGGCCCGCGTCGCCTGGTTTTGACTATTCGAAAGAGATTAAATTGACCTTCGGTGAGGTTCCCGATGTTTCGATACTTACATGGCCGATCGCTGCAATTCGCGCCATCGCTGAGGCCACAACCAACGAGCTCGATGCATACAGTAGGTTTGTCGGTCGCAATCCAGAGGCTGACAACTCACTTGAAGCCGTGCTGATCCTGCCACATTGCATTTTGCCTTTGAGCTGGCGTCAGATCTTTGCGCAACTGAAGTCCGATGTGGCGCTAGGTCCTGTGTTGATGAGTTTTAATGCATTTTTGGCGCGACTCGGCGTCAAAACCATACTGAGCAAGGAGCGAATGCTTGCGCTTGCGCGCCTGTTAGGGCGGCTGAATATTGGCTTCGAACCGGACATTCTCGGGAATGCCAAGTTACCCAAACTCAATGCGCAGGTGGTGCTATTTTGCATGCTAGAAGCGGATGACCCGCCGCGCACGGCGTCGGCCTATCAAACTGCGATTTTGACCCTACAGCTGGCTTCGGCGGTTGCTTGTGCGAAGGGTAGCTTTGGTGTCGTTGAGTTCGATCATCTGTGCAATCAAGTGCGCTCGTGGGTGCAATTGGCGCCAAGTCAGCAGCAACGACTGCTGGCGCATTTACATCTATTACGGGTTATGCCGGTGTCGTTGGGCGCGCTCAAAGCGCGCATAGATCTGCTGGACGACGCTTCAAAGCAGTCGATTGCATTATTTATGGCAATCTTGGTACAGGCAGATGGCATCGTCTCGCTCGCAAAAGTGAAAATGCTTCAGAAGATTTACAAGGCTTTGCGGATTGACGCGAAACGAGTATTCAGCGATTTGCATACAGCCCCCACTTACCAAGTCAGCCAAATAGCGACGCCAAACGATTCAGCGCAGTTGACTGGCTTTAAATTGGATCCCGCGCGTATCGCTGCGCTGCAGGCGGACACCGCAAGGGTATCACGGCTGTTGTCCAGCATTTTTTGTGACTCGGTGCCAGAGCACACAGCTGAGCAAATAAATGCATCGTTATTGCTTAACGAAATAGAATTTGAATCTGAGAAAGAGGTGCCTGAGAACACTCAGGCTGAGCATTTTGCATCTTCGTCGCTGATGGGATTAGACGAGGCACATGCTGCGCTGGCGAGAATGCTGCTGACCCGCTCGCAGTGGACTAGAGAAGAGCTACAAGATATGGCTGCCGACTTGGAACTAATGCTTGACGGCGCGCTAGAACGCATAAACGAGGCGTCCTTCGACAGCCATGATCTGCCATTCACCGAGGGCGAAGATATGATCGACATCAATCACGAAATCAGAGAAAAAATCGTTGCATGAACACCTCTATTCGCGCGAAAGACCGTGACGCAGTCATCCAATCGTTGCGTGCTGGTGTTGTACCGAGAGCGGGCCAACATCTTATCCAAGTTGGCCGCGCACGCGAGATTGAAACCCTTGTGGGTGATATAGAACGGATCGCAGATGGCGGTTCTAGCTTTAGGATGATCATCGGCGAATATGGCGCGGGCAAAACCTTCTTTCTCAATCTAGTGCGCGCGGTTGCATTAGAGAAGAAGCTGGTTGTTGCAAGCGCTGATCTGAATCCGGATCGCCGCCTGCATGCGAGCGGGGGTCAGGCACGCTCCCTTTACGCCGAACTTATGCGCAATCTTTCTACAAGAACCAAGCCTGATGGTGGTGCATTGGCTGGCATCGTCGAAAAGTTCATCGGCACCGCTAAAACTGAAGCTAAAATTGCAGGCATTCCTTCCGAGGAAATGATTCGGAAAAAGCTCGATCATCTAACGGAACTCGTGAACGGCTTCGACTTTGCACACGTGATTGCGACGTATTGCTGCGCTTTTGATGAAGGGAACGAGCAACGCAAAGCCGATGTTATCCGTTGGCTGCGTGGCGAATTCACCACCAAAACCGATGCCATGAAAGCTCTTGGAGTTCGCGCCATCGTTGACGACGCAGCGGTCTATGACCAGCTCAAGCTATTGGCACGCTTTATTCGGCTAGCAGGATTTTCCGGGCTCTTAGTCAGCCTTGATGAGCTCGTGAATTTATACAAGCTAGCCAACACGCAAGCGCGTAACGCCAACTACGAGCAGATTTTGCGCATTTTGAACGACTCGCTTCAGGGTTCATCTGAAGGTTTGGGCTTCATTTTGGGTGGTACGCCTGAGTTCCTGCTTGACTCGCGTCGCGGCCTTTACAGCTACCCGGCGCTTCAAAGCCGCTTAGCTCAGAACACTTTTGCTGCCTCTGGCTTAGTCGATTTCAGTGGGCCGGTCGTTCGCTTGTCCAGCCTTACGCCGGAGGATTTTTATGTGCTGCTTCAGAAAATTCGTCACGTGTACGCAGGCGGCGAATCGGAAAAGCATCTGGTGCCGGATCACGGCATCGTTAGCTTTATGGAATTCTGCGCGAAACGAATTGGCGACACCTACTTTCGCACCCCCCGCACCACGATCACGTCGTTCATCAACCTGCTCGCCATCCTTGAGCAAAACCCGGATGCTACTTGGCAATCTTTATTAGGTAACATCGAATTGATCGCGGACACAGGCGGGGAAACCGATACACAAGTCTCGCCGGAAGGCGATACGGCAAAACAAGTCTCGCCGGAAGGCGGCACGGCAAAACAAGTCTCGCCGGAAGGCGGCACGGCAAAACAAGTCTCGCCGGAAGGCGGCACGGCAAAACAAGCCGAAAATGGCGTGGCTAGCATAACGCATAGCGACGTTCCTCGAACGGAAGTTACAAACATAGAGTCTGGCGATGAATTCGCCACGTTCAAACTTTAACCAGATGGAACCTGCGCATGCTCAGCGCATGATTGGGCACCCGCGTTTATGACTGCAAACACATCGAGCTCGTTTCAGTTGCTTGAAACACGCATTCAGCGATTCATTTGGTCGCAAGGCTGGGCGTCACTCAGAGATGCCCAGGAAACTGCTATTCCGCTCGTACTCAAGGCAGATTGCGATGTAATCATTGCCGCAGCCACCGCCGCAGGCAAAACGGAAGCTGCTTTTTTGCCCGCTTTGACCCACCTATTGAATCACCCCATGCCAGGTTTGGTTGTTTACATCAGCCCCCTCAAGGCATTGATCAACGATCAGTTTGGCCGACTTGATCATTTGTGCGAATTACTCGATGTAGCTGTCTGGCCCTGGCACGGTGACATTACCGCGACCACCAAAAAGCGGTTTTTATCGAAGCGCGAGGGGGTTTTGTTAATCACACCCGAGTCACTCGAAGCATTGCTGTGCAACCGGGGTACTTCAGTCGGTGCCATTTTCGAATATGCTTTGTTCTTCATCGTCGATGAACTGCATGCTTTCATTGGCTCAGAGCGCGGTAAGCAGCTGCAATCGCTGATGCACAGAATCGAAGCCGTGCTCGGCAGGCGCGTTATCCGAATCGGCTTGTCGGCGACTCTTGGGGATATGAGTCTTGCCGCAGAATTTCTGCGCCCAGGTAACGGCGCAGCTGTTGCGATCGTAGACTCCAAATCAGAAGGTAGCGAACTCAAAATTTTGCTGAAGGGTTATGAAGAACCTGCAGTTGTCTGGCCACAAGCGTCCGATAATGACGACGAAGTTGAACCCGTCACGCCGGCTCAGATTGCCAGCCATCTTTTTAAGGTGCTCCGCGGTTCAAATAATTTAGTGTTTCCAAACTCCCGACGTGAGGTTGAACGTTACACCCATTTATTGAGCACGATGTGTCTAAACGCGCAGGTTTCAAATGAGTTTTGGCCGCATCACGGAAGCTTGTCCAAGGAGATCAGATCGGAAACTGAACTGGCGCTCAAACAGAAGGAACGTCCGGCAACTGCAATTTGCACCAACACGCTGGAGTTGGGGATCGACATTGGCGCGGTGAGGTGCGTGGCGCAAATTAACCCGCCGCCCTCTGTAGCCAGCATTCGCCAGCGGCTGGGGCGTTCGGGTCGCCGAGCAGGCGAGCCTGCGATTTTGCGTGGGTACTGCATAGAAGCTGCACTCGCAGGCAAGTCGTCGCTCGACACTTTACTGAGGCTGCGCACGACGCAAATGACCGCGATGGTGTTGCTCTTGCTTGAGTCCTGGTTCGAACCGCCTAGAGCCGGGGGAATGCATCTGTCAACGTTGATACAACAAATTCTCTCGTACATTGCGCAAAACGGCGGTGCGAGTATTGCGCAACTCTATGCGCTGCTATGCGCCTCAGAATCCCCGTTTGCCGGTTTGAGTAAGACCGATTTCGCTGATTTGCTTAGACATATGGGCGCTAAGGAATTGCTCATGCAGGACGCCTCCGGCATCTTATTGCATGGATCTGTCGGCGAACGGTTTGTGAATCATTACAGCTTCTACGCCGCATTTGCCGTCGACGAGGAATTTCGAGTTCTCGCCGCAGGTAAAAGCTTAGGCACGATCCCAATCTCGCAGATGCTTATTGCAGGCCAGCGTATTTTGTTCGCCGGTAAGACGTGGCGCGTCGATCATATCGATGAGCAACAAAAAACGATTTTTGTCACCCGAACGTCGGGCGGCGTGCCGCCATCGTTCAATGGTGGTACGGGATCGGTGCACACACGTGTGCGCCAGCGAATGCGCGTGCTATTGGAATCGGATGAAATGCCGATTTTTCTAGATCCCGTGGCCCTGAGGTTTCTTATGGAGGCGCGACAAGCGTACGCACAACGCAATTTGTCTACGCAATTTGTGCTTGATCAAGGGCGTGAATTGCTGATTATGACTTGGCTCGGTGATGCAACGAACCAAGCGCTTGCTTGCATTTTGCGATCGCGCGGCATTGCAGCAGCACCAGCGGGCCCGGGCATTGAAGTTGATAAGGGGTTGCGTTCAATCGATCAAATAATGGGCATATTGATGGATACAGCAGTCGCTGCGCCGCTAGGACTCGATGAACTGCTGAAAGACGCTGCAAATTTGCAACGCGAAAAATGGGATTGGGCGCTACCCGATAAGCTTTTGCGTAAAGCCTACGCGAGCATTCATTTGAACCTGGAGGAAGCACAATGTTGGATCAAAAAAATACAATGGGCGGGTAGCGCTACTCACTGAAAAGTGCGCGTACACTGTAATAAAAGCAATTGCTGCGGGAGTGAAAACAGTGCTTTAGCGCGATGGCTGCAGGTATTTTTAGCGGCCGAATCATGCTCGGCAGCACTTTTCCCGAGGCTGACATCAAAAAACACCGAGTCATAGCCAAAGCCATTGTTGCCCCGCGTAAATGCCCTGAGCGGTTTACACGGCGTGTTTAGGCCAAAATTGCGCTGGCGTCAGGATTGGGTAATCAAGGCTCAAAGCTAATAAACCTAAAAAACTCAGTTGACCGCGCTCTGGCGCTCGGAAAGTTATGCTGAGTATGAATTTCTGGGTGTGCGCCGTATAAGGCATAAACAACGTGTGGAGGAAGGAAGCACACAGACAAAAATTTGGTAAGTCTGTTAGCTGGGGAGCATTTGATCTGGGTAACTGGATAGGGTGAAGCCTCGTGACAAATCTCGTTTAGCGGCCGAGTGGGCAGCAGGCCCAAACGTGAGTGACAAGTAGTTTGACAGAGGGGGTGAGCAGGCCTCGAAAGTTCAATTGTAAGCAGCGGCTCGCCAGCTAGACAGGGAAGGCAGTTTGAGGCGCAAGGAAGTGACCAAAAGAGCAGTCCGTTTTGGCTTGACCTAGGTAATGAGCTGGGCATGTTGCG
>Ga0105046_10004471_pt1 | contig 22248 bp, 12 predicted proteins | sample MAT03_FD_78385 | JGI IMG/M metagenome (GOLD analysis project Ga0105046, IMG submission 78385) | Freshwater microbial communities from Lake Fryxell liftoff mats and glacier meltwater in Antarctica - MAT-03 (megahit assembly) | ecosystem: Environmental > Aquatic > Freshwater > Ice > Liftoff...
TCGCGGCCGAGGGTGGCGAGGCTGCCAAAACGACAGAAAAACTCGCGCGCGTTGTTAACTCAGAGTTGCTCATAAAACTTTAATAACAATCTGGTTAACAGCTTTAGAGAGTTTTGAGTTCGAGGAGTGTCTCACTCGGGCACCGATCGCAACCCTCTTCGTCCAAATACGTCATTCTCATGTCAGTGAGAGATACGCAAAAACCACTGAAAAACATGACGATTCCGTGCACCCGTCATGCTCTCTCGTGCGAAAAAGGCGAGATTCGTTTCGAACTTGAGTTCGAGGAGTGTCTCACACGGGGAGGTATTCGCCAATCGCAAAACACGTCGGAACGAACCTCACGCGGTTTTCTTCTCGCTGTCCCCAATTCTACATCTAGCAACCCTATCCATCTTGGAACACGCCCTCGCTCCCTCGGCGGTGGATGCGCCTTCTTATTGCGAGGTTCCGATGAAGTCTCAAAGACGTAGTTCCGCGTTCACGTTGATTGAATTACTGGTGGTAATTGCGATCATTGCGATCCTGATCGGTCTCTTGTTGCCCGCGGTTCAAAAGGTTCGCGAGGCTGCCAATCGAATGAGTTGCACGAACAATTTGAAGCAGGTTGCGATCGGCTGTCATAGCCATCACGATGCTCAGCAGTATTTCCCTCATGCCGGGTCCGACGGACCCGACAAGGATTGCTGCAATGCCAACATCCGGGCCGGCTGGACATGGATGTACAGCCTGACACCGTACATCGAACAGGACAACATCTATAGGAACCCGACAGACTCCGAGGTCGCCAAAGCAGTCGTCAAAATCTACTACTGTCCCTCGCGCCGTCAGGCGAAAGCATATAGCAACGGTGGCCGTTGTGACTACGCCGGGAACGGTGGGCGCAACATGGCCGGTGAAGGACGCGAGGGGATTTTTGTCCGTCAATGGAAGAGTCCAAGCACCTCCAAGCCGGCCAACGCACCCATCGAGCAGTTTCGAACGATGACGGACATTGCGGACGGTACCTCGAACACGATTATGGTGGGCGAGAAGCAGGTCCACCCTACCACCCTCGGCTCTTCGGGCGGCGACAACGAGCCGTGGCACAATTCCGGCTGGGACCAGGATCACGTCCGCTTCGGCGAGGCCGTACCGGAATCAGATGACAGGCACCCGAACTCCAAACAACCGACGTTTTGGTCGGTGCGATTTGGGAGTTCACATCCGGGCGGGTTCAACGCCGGCATGGCCGACGGGTCCGTCAGGTTCATCCGCTACTCAATCACGCCCGCAAATTGGCTGAACACCTGTCTCATCAGCGATGGCGAAGTGATCACTGAATAGTGTCCGCCTCTACCTAAGTCAAACTTTGGAGAACTCCATGCAAGTGCATTCCCCCCGTTCACGGGGATTTACCCTGATCGAGTTGTTGGTAGTCATCGCTATCATCGCGATCCTGATCGGTCTGTTACTGCCGGCTGTTCAGAAGGTCCGCGAGGCGGCCAATCGGATGAAGTGTCAGAACAATCTGAAACAGATCGGACTGGGACTGCACAACTTTCAGTCCGAGAGAGGTTATTTCCCGCCAGGAGCCGTGGCATCGAACGGAAACGCAGCGGAATACTCGGCAATCAAGCTGAAATTGGGAATCACGGGAGCAACTGTCAGCCACAGCTGGGCGGTGTTTCTTTTGCCGTTCATCGAGCAAGACAACTTGTATCGCCTCTACAACATCAACGAGAACTGGTACAGCCCAGCCAATAAGTCTGCCCGGGAAACCCAGGTCAGGACGTTTCTCTGCCCGACGACACCCGGGGGCATCAACCGCTTCAACGATAGGACGATCAGCGCGATCGCCATCCGAGCTGCCGCGTGCGACTATGCCCCGAACAACGCCTACGGAAGGGCGCTGGAAGGACTTGGCCTGGTTGATGTCGCGGTCAACCGAGACGGCGTGCTCGAAGTGAATCAATCGTGGAGCGTCGCCGAGATTCGGGACGGAACCTCCAACACTTCAGTAATTGCGGAAGATGCTGGTCGCCCGGATCTGTGGCGGGCCGGCAAGCTGGCGGGCGTGAAAGGACAAGCAGACGGAGGCTGGGCGGACCGCGACAACGAGTACATCACCCACGGATTCAGCATTAATGGGGCTTCCAGTCCAGGCCCCTGTCACACGAACTGCACAAATAGTAACGAAGTGTACAGCTTTCATACCGGCGGCGCGAACCACGTGTTTGCCGATGGGTCGGTGCGTTTCGTGAAGGCGAGCATGGACATACGGCTGTTCGTCAAGCTCTTGACGCGCAGCGGCGAAGACATCATGAACGACTTTTGAATGGAGAGTAGTGATGCGAATGCTTATGATCGCGGTGCTTGCCATTGTTGCTGGATGCTTAACCGGGTGTTCCAAGACCGAAAAGGTTGCGATTCACCCGGTGATGGGAGTGATCTATTACGACGGCAAGCCAGCCGAGGGAGTGCAGGTGTTTCTCTATCCCACCAGTGCTCCAGGTGTGCCGGCCGTGCCGGCTCATCCACACGGCACGACCGGCTCCGATGGTCGATTTCAACTTGCAACGTACAGCGACGCTGATGGGGCGGCGGAAGGGGGGTATCAGATCGTCCTGTTCTGGCCCCAAGCCGTGGAAGAAGATGGCGAGGAGTCGAATGCCGATCGCCTACTCGGATGGTACACTGCCGCTCGTTCCAAGCTGACCGTTCAGGTACAGGCTGGTTCCAACGAGGTGCCGCGAATCAATCTGCCGGTGATGAAGTCGTCGCCGGCCAAGTCGGAAGGCGTGCCCGGGCGGAATTGACAGGGATGCGAATCGCCCACGCTCTGGTGGAGACTCAGTCATTGTTCGTAGTATTGGGTAGCCGGAATTTCATCCTTCGGCTTCCACACATGTGCTCACCTTGAATCCCGCGACCAGGAAAACCGACGCGCCCGTCTTCATCCCAGTGTCGGTCTGGTGTGTCATCGCTGCCTTCGGCACATACTTCTGCATGTACGCCTTTCGCAAGCCGTTCACGGCCGCGACGTATTCGGATGTAACATTCTGGGGTATCGGTTTCAAGGCAGTCTTGGTGATCGCTCAAGTACTGGGCTACACCCTCTCGAAGTTCTTGGGCATCAAGTTCGTTGCTGAAATTGCGCCGCATCGCCGGGCCTCTCGACTGCTCGCGTTGATTGGCGGTGCCGAGGTCTCGCTGCTGCTGTTTGGTTTGACGGCCGCTCCATTCAATCTGGTGTGGCTATTCTTCAACGGGGTTTTTTTGGGAATGGTCTTTGGTCTTGTGCTGGGTTTCTTGGAGGGCCGTCGGCACACGGAGGCCCTCGCGGCCGGGCTGTGTACCAGCTTCATCGTCGCCGATGGAGTCGCCAAATCAGTTGGTGCGTTCTTGTTGCAGGCGGGAATCTCCGAGCAATGGATGCCATTTCTCGCGGGAATGCTATTTGTGCCGCCTTTGCTGCTCTTCACTTGGATGCTGGCTCGGATCCCGCCGCCCTCGCAGCTCGATGTCGCGGCACGTAGCGAACGCACTCCGATGAACGGGGCCGAGCGGTGGAACTTCTTTCGACGCTACGCCACGGGCCTGACGCTGCTGGTGCTCGTCTATTTGCTGATCACGATTCTGCGGAGTACGCGTGCCGACTTTGCCCCGGAAATTTGGGCGGGGCTTCAGGCGTCCGTGCCGCCGGAGATCTTCGCGTGGTCCGAAATCGCCGTGGCAGCTTGTGTCCTGGCCACGACCGGTTTTGTCGTGTTCATCCAGAGCAATCGCACAGCATTCTTCTGTGGCCTGGCCCTGGCGGTCGCCGGTGCCGTTCTCGTCGGCGTGGCTCTGATCGGACTTCAGGCGGGTCTACTACCGCCGTTCGCGTTCATGGTTCTGCACGGGCTGGGTCTCTATCTGCCTTATATCGCCGTGCATACAACCATTTTTGAGAGGCTCATTGCCATGACGCGCGACCGTGGCAACATCGGCTATCTCATGTACCTGGCCGATTCGTTCGGGTATCTCGGCTACGTCGTAGTGCTGCTCGCCCGCAATGTGCTCGGGTCCACGGAGAGCTTTCTGTCCTTTTTCCTTATGTTGAGCTGGGCCATCGCCGGCGCGTGCGTGATCTTGTTGATCCCATGCTGGCGCTACTTCGCGATGCAGTCCGCGACGCGGCCAAGAGATCTGGAGCAGTTGACGCAGGTGGAAGTCCACGGAGTTCCATCGAGGTGAGTAAATGTCCAACCGCGCATTCGGTATCGATTTGGTTATCAACCTGTTCCACGAGAAGGGCAACGGTGCATACTTTGGCGAGTCCGTGACCGAGACGGAACACGCTTTGCAATGCGCGCATCTGGCGGAACAGTCCGGGGCAGATCACGAGCTGATGACAGCGGCACTACTGCACGACGTGGGGCACCTGTTGCACGGGTTGCCGGAGCACATTGCCGAGCAAGGAACGAACGGACGACACGAACAAGGGGGAGCCACCTGGTTGAGTAGCTACTTTGGGCCAGCAGTCGTGGACCCCGTTCGCCTGCATGTTGCGGCCAAGCGCTATTTGTGTGCAGTCGAGCCCGACTATCTCACCGGTTTGTCGGATGCCTCGCGGTTGAGCCTGCGGCTTCAGGGGGGACTGATGTCGGCCGACGAGGCAAGCCGCTTTGAAACGGAACCCGGTTTTCGTTCAGCAATCGCGGTGCGCCGGTGGGATGATGCCGCGAAGGTGCCTGGCCTCGCAGTCCCGCCTTTGGAACACTATCGGTCCAGCCTTGAAGCATCGCTATCGCCTGGGGAGGCCGGATGAAGTCCGAGTACGACGTTGGCATCGTCGGCGCTGGCATCCTGGGTCTGGCGCACGCATATCATCTCGCGCGCCGGGGGATGCGTGTGGTCGTGTTTGAACGCCACGCTCGCGCGCAAGGCGCATCCGTTCGCAATTTCGGGATGATCTGGCCGATAGGACAGCCCGCGGGACAGATGTACCAACTGGCCCGACGAAGTCGCGAGTTGTGGCTGGAAGTACTCGCGGCAAGCGGCTTGTGGCATCGGCAGTGCGGGTCGCTGCATTTGGCATATCACGATGATGAAATGCAGGTGCTGAGGGAGTTCGATAGTAAGGCATCGCAGACAGATCGGCCTTGCGAACTTTTGTCGCCCGAGCAGATTATTTCCCGCTTTCCGCATGTTGTGCGAATGGCTCTCCAGGGCGGCCTTTGGAGTTCGGCCGAGCTGGCCGTGGACCCGCGTCAGGTCATCGCCGAGCTTCCGGCTTGGCTGACCCGGACTTACGGAGTGGAGTTCGCTTTTGAAACCTCGGTGCTCGCACATTCGTTGCCGCAGGTGCAGACAACCGGCGGCGAGATCAATGTGCGACGACTGGTGATCTGCACCGGTTCCGACTTCCGTGACCTGGCTCCCGCGGAATTCGCTGGCAGCGGGCTTGTCCCGTGCAAGTTGCAGATGATGCGTTCACAACCATTTGGCGACCGTTTCCGGATCGGCACGCACCTGGCCGCCGGACTGACGCTCCGCCACTATGCCTCGTTCGCGGGTTGTCCGACACTGCCGGAGTTGGCGCGTCGCCTCGATGCCGAATGTCCGGACTATCATCGATTTGGCATCCACGTGCTAGTGTCCCAGAACGCAACCGGTGAGTTGACGCTCGGCGATTCGCATGAGTATGGTCCGGCAATCGAACCATTCGACAAGCCGCGGATCGACGACTTGATCCTCACCTACTTGAAGACATTTCTGACCGTGCCCGATCTTCAAATTGCGGCTCGTTGGCATGGCATCTATGTCAAGCACCCTACCGATGCATACGTTGTTGCTCGCCTCTCGCCGGACTGCCTGGCGGTGACGGGCGTTGGAGGGGCGGGGATGACCCTCTCGTTCGGCCTTGCTGAAAAAATGATCACCGATTGGTTAGGAGCGGAACATGATTGAGCTAGTCGTCTTCGATATGGCCGGAACAACAGTCCACGACGGGGACGCGGTGCGCTCCGCGTTCCATGCAACCCTCGGGGCCAGCGGAATCGAGGTCGATGCGGCCATCGTGGACTCGGTCATGGGCTTGCCCAAACCGGACGCTCTGCGAATCTTACTCGCCTCCGCTGGACGTGCCATCCGCCAGGAAGAGATTGATGAACTCCACACGGCTTTCACGGCCCGGATGTGCGAGTACTACGCGTCGAGCCCCGAGGTTCGCGAGATCCCCGGAGCGCTCGCAGTTTTCTCGACTTTGCGAAAAGCCGGCATAAAGGTTGCGCTGAATACCGGTTTCTTCCGCCCCATCGTGGACGTGTTGCTTGCTCGTCTGGGTTGGCGGTCGCCGGAAGTGATCGACGCTGTTGTCACGAGCGATGAGGTGCCGCGAGGCCGACCTCATCCCGACATGATTTTGCACCTCATGGAGCGACTTGGAATTCAAGACGCGGGCCGAGTCGCCAAGGTTGGCGACACAACCGTGGACATGGAAGAAGGCATTAGTGCCGGCTGCAAGTTCGTGATCGGTGTTCTCAGCGGCACCGGCGCGCTCGAACAATTTCGAGCATGCCCGCACACGCACATCGTCCCATCGATCGTTGACGTGCCGGCGATTATCCTGTCTTGAGCGAGGCTACGCCTTCTTCGCTCCCGGCTGGCCGGCTTCTACGACAAAGGATGCAAGAGTAGACGCGTTGCCGCCAGCCTTCATGACTTCATCAATAACGACATAGTCGCTCGTCCAGGTTCCGGGCTTGATGGTGCAGCGAACGTATCCCCGCTGGCGGTTGTGGAACTTCACGCACGGGTTGGCCGCGAGCAAGGTGTCCTCTCCCTTGGGCTCTTTCGGCCCGTTTCCGCCGCTGGAAATGCTGGTGCCGACAAACTCCGTGGCGACGACGGGCATCTCGCTCTTTCGGTCATCGACTCTCAGGTTGTTCACCCAGTTCGAATGAATGTCGCCGGTGATGACGACGGGGTTCGCGATCTTGCGATCGGCGAGGAACTTCACCAATTCCATGCGCTCGTGAGCCGCACCAGGCCACTGGTCCATCGAGTACACCGGTTCCTTCAAGAGGCTGATCGATCCGACCATGCCCATCATTACCTGTTGAGCAAGGATATTCCACTTCGCCCCTGAACTGATGAGTGACTTCTCCAGCCATTCACGCTGAGTGCCAAGGAGCGAGTTTTTCGGATCGAGGGCTTCAGCATTCAACGGCTTCTTGCCGTCCTTGTTCGGCTGATCGGTCCGGTATTGCCGGGTATCCAACACAAGCCACTCCGCCAATCGTCCGAAGGTCGCCTTGCGATAGAGCAGCATGTCAGGGCCTATCGGCAGCGACCGCTTTCGGAGCGGCATCATCTCGTAATAGGCCTGATAGGCCGCAGCCCGCTGGATCAAGAACTTTGCCGGCTCGACGGATCGTTTCGGAAAATCGTTCTTCTCGGAGATGTCGTTGGCATAGTTGTTGTCGACTTCGTGATCGTCCCAGGTGACGAACCAAGGACACTTGGCATGCATGTGGTGAAGCAACGGGTCGGAACGATATTGCAGATGTCGGCCCCGGTAATCTTCGAGTGACATGATCTTGGACTTTTCGGGCCCGGTGTGCTTGCGAACTCGTTTGTCCGCACCCGGGGATTCGTAAATGTAATCGCCCAGGTGGAACACGAGATCGAGATCATCTTTCGCCATGTGTTCGTAGGCCGTGAACAAACCCTGCTCGTAGTTTTGGCAAGAAGCGAAAGCAAATCGCACTTGATCGGGATTTGCGTCGTCGGCCGGCAGCGTGCGTGTACGGCCGACTGGGCTCGAGGCGTCGCCGGATCGAAATCGGTAGAAGTACCAGCGGTCCGGTTTGAGACCGTCTACCTCGACGTGTATGGAGTGACCCAATTCCGGCGTGGCGGGAGCGGTTCCGCGAGCCACGACCTTCTTCATTGCCTCATCATCCGCCAGCTCCCAATGCACTTCGATTGTCTCGCGTCCCATGCCGCCGTTGGGCTCCATCGGCTTGGGAGCGAGCTTGGTCCAAAGCACGACGCTCGTCGAATCAGGATCGCCAGAAGCAACACCGACCGAAAACGGATCGCCGTCGAAGGCTGGCGATTTCTCCGCGGCGGCCCGAATGACAAGGTTGGGCAACGCCGCTAGCGCAGCGCCGTAGGCGAGAAACAATCGCCGACTCACTCCGCCTTCATAGCGGATGGCTTCGTCAAGGTGTTTGAGATCGAGCATGATTTCTCCGGAGAAAGGTTCGAGAGGATGAGCCGAGATTGACTTTGCACAGAGTATGTGTGGTGCTATAGCATTCCGCGAAAGATCGGTGAAGGTTTGGCGATTCGCGAGAGATCGTCGGATATGAATCTCGCGCGTTGAGCGAATGAAGGTTACGCGAACAAATCCGCTTCCAGTTTTCACATCGGCTTGGCGAAGTCCACACGTCTCGTTCGGATAACACTCTCTGACTTGCATGCCTCGCATTCTCCCCTCGGCCTGCAACCGCAAGCACACAATCTCATACTCGCACGAGATCAGCATTATGAAGACCAACTGGATCGAACGCACCATTCGGCGTCAACTCGGAAACAGCAGTAAGCCGCGAACTCTTCGCAAGCTTCGGGTCGAAGGTTTGGAGGACAGGGCGGTGCCCAGCGGAAACCCGCCGGTCGCAAGTCAAATTCCCAGACAGGTCGTTCTCGAGGACGCGGCACCGTTGACGGTCAATCTCGCTTCGTTCTTCACGGATCCCGAAAGCGATGCAATGACCTTCAGCGCCGTTCAGACGAATTCCAGTGGGCTAATTACGCCGAGCATCACGGGCTCCAATCTCAAGCTGACATTCGCGCCGAATGGCTACGGCTACAGCTATTTTCGCGTCACGGCCAATGATGGCACCGGTTCAACTACCTCCGCGTTTGAAGTCTTGGTTCGCGAAGTAAATGATCCCGTTGTAGACACGGCGACAACATCCAAATCGAACTCCGTGAATATCGACGTACTCGGCAATGACGGGGCACTCGATACGGTGCGGCTCGTCGAGGCGGCGAACATTCAGGTGATCCAGAACGACACGGGTAATACCACTGCATCCGTGACCGTAACCGTGCCGCAAAGTACACCTGCCCTGCAGATCCGGACGGGCTCCAATCGAGGCGATTTCAATACGCAGGTCGGTTCGAGCGGATCCGACGATGTGGCAAACGGAATGATGCTGACGAGTGCCCGAGAGAACGGACGAACGAACGCGGGAGACACGCTCGCAGGGGCGCGATTCGGCACTCCGGCCATCGATTCGGATGCCGGCGGCCACTATGTCTCCATGAACGACTCTCCGAATGGCGGAGAGCTGAATGCGGACGTGTCCGCCGCATATTTTCCGTACCTGCACGGCTGGCTCTCAGCTTGGGGCGTCAACGTGTCCGGCACAAACGGCGGAGCTAACGATACGCTGAGAAGCGCCACGCCGAATGCCGCGTTCACCATCGGGACCGGTGCAAGCAATCTGGTTCAGGATGTTGGCGGCGGACAGACCCGCATCAGCATTCCGGGAATCAGTTCGCAGACGGACGGCCTGCTGCTCGCCATCCACGGTAAGAACGAGGACAACTATTCCCTCGCCGCGGCGAACGGTGATGGCTCCTGGCAGATCAAGATCAAGGATAACGGCAGTTCCGGGGCGGGTCTCGAACAGGACCCCATCAGCTTCGTCTACCTTCCCCGGAACATGCCGAACGTGATTTCGGGACGATTGCTCGGCAATGGGACCGTTCAACTCGCGAGTGGCAACTTCTCGATCAGTAAGACCGGGACCGGGACCTACACGTTGAGTGTTCCGGGGCAGTCGCCCCTGACCGGTGTGCTCATACTTTCGCCGGAAACGACCGTCGGTCTCGGGGAAGACAATATCCTCAGTTATCAGGCATCGGGCAGCGACTTTGTCATCCAGACGCGAGATATTGTCAACACGACGGCCGCGCCGGTCCTGGAGGATCTCGCTGCCTCGACTCCCGTTGCGTCCTTCGCCTTTATCCCATTCTTGAATTCGCCCGCGATTCGGACGACAACGGCACAAAGCCCCGGTGGAACTCCCAACCAGAGCGACCTGGGTGCAACCTTGACCGTCAACGCGGATGGCACCGTCAGCTATGACCCTTCGACTTCCGCGACCATCCAAGGATCGCCGGCTGGCTCCATTGTCATCGATACTTTCACGTACACCTCGACTTCGCTGACCGGTCAAAATTCGACTGCCACTGTCACTGTCACAATTGCCGAGGGGCATTTGGTCGACTTGGCCAGTGGCGTTCTCTCGATCAAGTCGACACCAGGCATCGACAGCAACTTTGGGATCTCGACCGACGGGAGCACCTTCACGCTGACCGATCCGGCAGCTATTTTTTCGCTGACGCAAGCGGTGATCGACGCGGGATTCTCGGGTGCTGGAACCAATTCGCTCACCGGCCCGGTTGCGGGATTGAGTCTCCTCAATCTTGATTTGGGCAATGGCAACGACTCCTTGGGTGCTCTGAACGGTGGCAGCGCCGCGATCAGCGTGGCGTCGATCGGGATCTTAACCGCAACCGCGACGATCGCATCCACAGGCCCCATCAGTCTCTCGGCACCAACCCTTCAATCGACTGCCGCAGGCCTTCTCGCCAGCCCTTCGGTTCAGCTTGAGGGCAACTCGATCGGTACGTCGTCGGAGCATATGCGGACACAAGCGGGATCCGTTGCCGTCCTGATCAACAACGGCGCGGCGTTCGTAACCGAGCTGGATGGAGGCAATTTCACGGCTACGGCAACCGGTGCGGGAGCAATCACCGCGGTGAATTCTTCGGGCACACTCAATTTCGCCGCGACCTCGGCGGCCGGCAATATTTCGGCAACGAGCACAACGGGCACTCTCAACGTCGTTGGCCCGGTTCAGAGCATCAGCGGAAACTTGTCGCTGTCGAGCGGCAACGAAGTTATCCTCGCGAGCAATGTGAGTGCGGGCTCGGGGCTAATTGCCATCGCGGGCAACACCGATGGTGTGGGTAGCGAGGGAGTGTCACAAACAGGTGGCATCATCAGCGCTGCAACCACTAGCACGAGTGCCGTCACGATCACGGCGAACACCGCTGGCGGCGGAACCGGGAACATCAGTATCGATAGCTCGAACGTCGCCGGCCGGCTGAATGTCAGCAACAATGCCGGCAATATCTTATACGCTGGCTCCGGGGTGCTCGACACATTCCAGCGAGGCGTTCAGGGCAATGGCGGCGCTGCTCCCACGCGGGTACTCAAGGCCGGTACATACGCGTTCACTGCCACCGGCGCAGGTTCGATCGGGACAGATGACCGGCCGATCCAGTCCGACAACGTCGCCATTGTGGACACCGGTGTTTTCGCAGCAGGCGACGGAGGTGTGTACTGGACCGATTGGGGAGGCGCAGCTTTCGAATTGAAAGCAGCTTCTGCTACCGGGTCCGGAAACGTCCGCGTGGTGACGGCAAATGCTTCTGGGCACAACCTGTCGATTGCAGGCCCAGTTACCGCCGATTTCGGCAGCATCTATCTGGCGGCCGACGATAACTTCGCCATCACGTCCGCGATTGGCGACGCGGGTTTCTCCGGAACGGTGTACTTGGCCGGAAATCGGGACACCGGCAACACGGCAAACCTGCGTATGAACGCGGGCGCGTCGATTACGACCTCAAACACATCCACAAGCGCGGTGTCGCTCGAAGCCTTCAACCTCGCTGGCACCCAGGCGGGCGGCATCACCCTCAACGACATCGCCGTCGGGAACGGCGGTCGAATCACGGCCAACACGATCCCCATTGCCGGCAGCAAGGGAAACGTCATTATGCTCGATTCCTCGGTGCTGCTCGACGCCGGTGCCACCGGCCAGGTGGTCTTCATAACATCGGAGCAAACGGGCCAAGCTAGTTCCATCGGCACAGCGGCACTCCCCATTCGTGTCACCGCGGGCTACGTTGTGGCCACTTCGCAAGCGACTTCGACGAGTGCGGGAACCAGCGCAGGCATCTTCGTCACGGGCACCGGGGCGACGGCGTTCACCGCATCCGTTGGCGGCACTGGGACCAACGCCGCGAACATTCAGCTTTTGACCGAGGCCGGCATACTCTCCGTTAATGGGGCCACGGCCACTGCGGCAAATGGAACAATCTCGTTGACGGGTGCCGGTGGCGTGGCAATCAATGCCCCGCTCAGTAGTGCCACTACGGGCAACATCACGATCGGTGCCGGCAGCAATCCGGCAACGCTCGCCTCGACCTTGACGATCAACTCCAACCAAACCGTCGCCGTGACCGCGGCGAATGGACTCGAAGTTTCGTCCACCGGCAGCGTGGTAGGCACCGGCACGACGGCCAACTCGACTCCATTGAAGGTGAGTTCGGGGGGCTTGGTGTCTCCAGCAGGCACGAGCGTCGGGACGTTGAACCTCGGCAACATCACTTTGGCACCCGGCAGCAAGCTGCGGATGGACATCCAAAGCAATACTTCCTCGGATGCGCTAAACGTGACAGGCACCGTGGATGTAACGAATTCCCGGCTGCTTGTGTTCGTGAACGGGAACTTAAGCGTCAACGACTCTTTCACCGTTCTTACCAATGACGCTGGGGAGAGCATCACCGGCCAGTTCCTCGGCGGCACAACGTTGTCCGCATTGAACGACCCACGATATGTGTTCTCGCTCAACTATGCGGGCGGCGATGGCAACGACGTCGTCGCGACCGTCTCGAGCATCATCGCGACCAACTTTTTGACTCTCGATGCGGATGGCCTCATTACCTTTGCCGCCGCCACCGACCTGAACAACGATTTCAGCATGAGCCGGGTGGCCGGCAACTATGTCGTAACCGACACTTCCGGGCCGATCGGCCTTTCGCCCGACGCCATCGCCGCAGGCTGGAGCGGGGAAGGAACCAATACGGTCACTGGACCGATCGCCGGCGTCACCGGCATCGCGCTCACCTTCAACAATGGTAGTGACGTGTTGAATGGCGTGGATGCCGGGGACGTTCCGTTGACAGTCAACGGTATCGGCAGCTTGGGTGTTTCAGGCCTGAACACGACTACCAACACGATGACCGTGACGGGAGTGACGGATATTACCGGCACCGGCACCCTTGAAGCGACCGCCTTGAACCTGACTGCTTCCAACGGGATCGGCAATTCCTCCCAGAAGCCGGCAACGCATGCCGCGACCATCGTTGCTTCGGCCGGGAATGGCGGCGTCTTCCTGTCCGAAGCCGACGGGGCCGACTTCACGGTCACAACGACCGGCTTCGGCAGCATCGGTCTGGACAACGCGTCTGGAACACTCCACATTGCCGGCCTGACGAGTACCTCTGGTGGAAGCATCACGCTGTCGAGTGCCGACGCGATCGCGCTCGGTGCCAACCTGAACGCCGGCAGCGGTGCCATCGCCATCAGCGCCAATACCGATGGTGCCGGCTCGGATGGCTACGATCAGAAGGCCGCGTCCTTGTTGACCAGCAACACGAATCTCGCCGCGGTCACGATTGCCGTCAACACGGCCGGCGGCGGAACTGGCGACGCCGTGATCGGACTTGGAATCATCGGTAACGACTCGGGCGGTGGCATTACCGTCTCGTCCAACGCTGGCAACATCCTTTGGAGCAACCACCCCTCCTACACCGCATTTACGACGGCTCAGACAGGCGAGGCCGGTGGCGGCAGTAACTCGCAGACATTGAAGGCATATTCGTACACGTTTAACACCGGAGCCAACGGTTCTGCAGGAACCGCGGCCCGACCGGTCCAACTCGATAACTACGGAATAAACGGAGATGTCAACACCGACCCGAATTTGAGTGCCACGGTTGGCAGCGGCGGGCTCTATGTCCTTGCTTGGGATTCGGCGGGCAATCGCGATCTCACCACGGGAAATCTGAGCGCGCAGGGGGCTGGCAACATCCTCGTCGCGGCCGGCAACGCCGGTGGCCACAACCTCTGGGTCAACGGAACTATCACTACGGGTTCCGGCTCGATTTCACTCTATGCAGACGACGAGTTTTTCATGACGGGAACGGGCAAGATCGGCGACGCCGGCTTCTCGGGCACGGCATTCTTGCTGGCTAACCGCGATGCCGGAAACGGCCAGGCAATCACCATGCGAGACGGTGCCGCCATTCTCACCAGCAACGCCGGTGCAGACGCAGTCCATCTGGAAGCGCGACCGGCCGGGACGGGTGCCGGAACCTCGGACTTGGCTCCGCAAGGGGGCATCGTCCTGACGAACATCACCGTCGGCGACGGGGGCACCATCACCGTGAATGCCGCGGGCGGGACCGCAGCGGGTCGTCAAGGCACGATCGTTCAGCGAGATGGCACGCTGCTGAATGCAGGAGCGACCGGCACGGTCAAACTGCTCGCACGAGCGAACGACTCCACGGGACTCCTGAATACAGGAAACATCGGCGCAAACGGCGACACGACCACGCTCGTTCTGTTGCCCGTGACTGTCCGTGCAGGCACAGTCATTGCCACAACGAACGGGACTTCGCTGGGCAATACCGGCGTCATCAACGTAGTCAATGAGATCGGGGGTAGCTTCACCGCGACGACCAGCGGCAACTCATCCGCAATGGTTCAACTCGCAACCAAGACAGGCGTCCTCACCGTTGATGGTGCGACGAGCAATGCGGGTGGCCCGATCCGACTGACAGGTGCCGATGGCGTGCATCTCCAGGCACAACTGGGTAGCAGCAATTCCGGCCCGATCACGATCGATGGCGCACTCAGCGGGAACAGCAACATCGTCCTTGGCACCGGCGGGCTCACGATCGATCAGGACTCAGGTTCCACATTTGATGGTGTCATCAGCGGCCCACAAGCGCTTACGAAATCGGGGACCGGAACACTCACCCTGGGGGCCGCCAACACGTATGCCGGTGGAACGGTCGTCTCCGCCGGAGGATTGCTCGCAGAGAACACCAGTGGATCGGCAACCGGCGGGGGCGACGTTGTCATCGACGATGCGGCCTCGCTTGGAGGCCGCGGGTCCGTCGCCGGCACGCTAATCGTCAGTGGGACTCTCGCAATCGGCGCAGGGAACGCAACCGGCACGCTTGAAACCGGCAACCTGACATTCGGAGCCGCCGGGGCCAGGTCCCTCGGGATTGACATCAACGGACTGACCGCCGGAACCAATTACGACCAGGCCAGCGTCTCGGGCACCATCGACTTGACTGGTGCCTCACTCTCCGTGGTGGTAGGCAATGGATTCCAGCCGCTGCTGAACGATACCTTCGTCATCCTCACCAACGATGGCTCCGACGCCATCACAGGAGAGTTCACCGGCGTGGCGGATGGCGCAACCTTCGACGTCGGCAATCGAACCTTTGAAATCGACTATGGCGGCGGCGACGGCAACGACGTTAGTGTCAAAGTTACCCACATCACAAGCGGCCCGCCGGTCAACACCGTGCCAGGCGATCAGTTGGCCTTCGAAGACATCGACCTCGTCTTCTCGAATGCCAATGCCAATGCAATCTCCGTTGCCGACCCCGAATTCGGCGGACCACTCAAGATCACTCTCACTGCGACCCAGGGCGTATTGACCTTGGCCTCCCTCGGCGGACTCAGCTTCTCGGACGGTGACGGCACCGCCGATACGACCATGACGTTCGTCGGCTTACCAACGGCAATAAATATCGCTCTCGATGGCCTCCGCTTCATCCCCGATGCGGACTACAACGGCGATGCGACACTGAGTATCGTCTCGGACGACCAGGGTGGCACAGGCGACGCCGCTCAGTCCGACAGCGATTCGGTGGCCATCTCCCTCGCGGTGGTCAACGACGTGCCGAGCTTCACGAAGGGGAGCGATCAATCGATTCTCGAAGATGCCGGACTTCAGTCCGTGAACGGCTGGGCGACATCGATCGGAGTTGGTCCGGCGAACGAAGGCAGCCAGTCGCCGTCGTTCCTGATCAGCACTGACAACGACGCTTTGTTCAGCGGCTTCCCGTCGATCGACGCGAGCGGCAACCTGACTTACACGACGGCCGCCGATGCCAATGGATCGGCCACCGTGACCGTACGCGTCATGGACGATGGCGGCACGCTCAATGGCGGAGTCGATACCAGCGATCCGCAGACCTTCACGATCGATGTGACCCAGGTCAACGATGTGCCGACGTTCACGAAGGGTGCGGATCAAACAATAAACGAGGACGCCGGAGCGCAGACCGTGAATGGCTGGGCGAGCGGTGTGAGTGTCGGGCCAGCGGATGAGGTTGGACAGACGCGCACGTTCGATGTCAGCACCGATAACGACAACTTGTTCAGCCTAGTGCCAGAGATTGATGCCAGCGGGAACTTGACGTTTACACCGGGGGCGGATGCTCACGGCTCGGCAACGGTCACGGTCTTCCTGAGCGACAACGGTGGCACAGCCGATGGCGGTGACGACACAAGTGACTCTCAGACGTTCTCGATCACCGTCAATTCGGTCAACGACGTTCCGAGCTTCACGAAGGGGAGCGATGAAACCGTCTTGGAAGACGCGGGCACTCAAACGCTGAACGGCTGGGCTACAGCGATCGATGTCGGGCCTGCCAACGAAAGCGGCCAGATTCCGACTTTTCTGATCAGCACTAATAACGACGCATTGTTCAGCGGCTTCCCGTCGATCGACGCGAGCGGCAACCTGACTTACACGCCTGCGGCAAACGCCAACGGATCGCCCACCGTCACGGTACGCCTGATGGACAGCGGCGGCACCGCCGACGGCGGCGTGGATACCAGCGATCCGCAGAGCTTCACTATCAATGTGACCGCCGTCAATGACGTGCCCACGTTCACCGAGGGCGCGGATCAAACGATGAATGAGGACGCCGGAGTTCAGACCGTGAATGGCTGGGCGAGCGGAGTGAGTGCCGGGCCGGTGGACGAAGTTGGACAGTCACTCTCCTTCGACGTAAGCACCAACAACAATTTACTCTTCAGCGTTCCGCCCGCGATCGATGCGATCGGCAACCTGACATACACGCCAGCACTGAACGCCCAAGGCTCGGCGACGGTCACAGTGTTCCTGAGCGACAACGGCGGCACAGCCGATGGCGGCGATGATACCAGCGACTCGCAGACGTTCACGATCACCGTCAATTCGGTGAATGACGTGCCAAGCTTCACGAAAGGTGGCGATGAATCGGTGCTTGAAGACGCGGGAACGCAGACGGTGAACGGGTGGGCAACGTCGATCAACGTAGGCCCCGCGAACGAGAGCGGCCAGTCGCCCACGTTCCTTATCAGCACCAACAATGATGCGTTGTTCAGCGGGCTGCCTGCCATCGACGCCAGTGGCAACTTGAGCTACACGCCTGCGGCAAACGCCAATGGATCGGCAACCGTCACGGTACGCCTGATGGACAGCGGAGGTACGGCGAACGGCGGCATTGACACGAGCGATCTGCAGACTTTCACGATCGACGTGACGTCAGTCAACGACGTGCCGACTTTCACCAAGGGCGCGAACCAAACGGTGAATGAGGATGCCGGAGCGCAGACTGTGAGTGGCTGGGCGAGCGGAGTGAGTGCCGGGACCGCGAACGAGGCTGTCCAGACCCTCACCTTCGACGTAAGCAACAACAACAATCTACTCTTCAGCGTCCAGCCCGCGATCGATGCCAGCGGCAACCTCACATACACGCTTGCACTGAACGCTCACGGCTCGGCGACGGTGATGGTCCTCCTAAGCGACAACGGTGGTACGGCTAACGGTGGCGACGACACCAGCGACACACAGACGTTCACAATCACCGTGAACTCGGTCAACGACTCGCCACTGTTGAATACCGCCGGCACACCGAAGCTTCCTTACATCCCCGTGCGGGGCAAGGTGCTGTCCGCAGGGACCGTGGCCGGGGCGATTCTCTCCGACCTGACCGAGAACATCTCCGATCTCGCCGACGGCGACCAAAAGGGAATCGCGGTCACGGCGATCAACAATACCAGAGGCATCTGGGAGTACAATCTGGCGTTCAATCCATCCTCGCCAACAAGTGGCTGGGCCGCCATCCCCGCGAGCGTCTCGACTTCCAACGCCCTGCTGCTAGCGGACGACGGCGACACCCGGCTTCGCTTCATTCCTAACTTGAAATTTAAGGGTTTTGCGAGTTTGACATTCAGGGCCTGGGACCGGACAAACTCGCCTCTTGCCGAAGGAGCGTTTGAGACGAACCTGAACACGTCGGCCTATAGCCCCGAGGACGATCAGGCTTGGATCGCAGTCGGCGTGACAAAACCCGCCGTCGATGCCGACGGCCGCACCATCTTGAAGCCGGTTAAGTCGGACACAAAGATGTCTTCTCCAATATTTGTCAAAGACATGATTGGCATCGCGGGTCTGGAGACTGGAAAAGTGAACCTGGGCGTGGCGATTATTGGCAACACTATTGCGGAAGGAACCTGGGAGTTCCAACTCGCCAAGACCAAGCCGTGGGTGGCCGTTGGCGCGGTGAGCGCCACCAGCGCTTTGCTGTTGAAGCCGACCGACAAGCTTCGGTTTGTTCCGAAAGTTCCCGCGATCGATGGCGACTCGGCGTTGACGTTCCTCACGTGGGACCAGACGTCGCCCGCCGCCGACCAGGCTGGTAACAAAGTGATCCCGACGGGTAGTGCGTTCGGCTCGAATCCAGGGGCCGCAATTCTGGACTTGGTCCCAGTGCTGGACCTGTCCGCCGCGGGCGTGCTGAATCCGGTGGCTGCGAACGGCACGACCAACGCGGTGGTGTTCTCGTCGCTGATGAACGCGAACCATGTTGTGGGAACGAACCTCGGCGTGGCCATCACCGCGGCCAAGGGCATGGGCACATGGGAGTATTCGCTGGACGGTGGCGTGACCTGGAAGGCCGTCGGCAAGGTGTCGAAAGGCAAGGCCCTGTTCCTGGAGATCGACACCCAGATTCGCTTCAAAGCGGCTGCGGTCGTGAAGCCGGGCACGGCGCGTTTGTCGTTCAAGGCCTGGGATCTGACCAAGGTGGCACCGGGCACGGTGGCGGCGGCGAGCGGCAACTCGGTGAGCAAGCAAAGCGAGATCGTCAGCGTGGCAGTGGCGAATACGAACCCGACTCTGGATGCGACGGGAACCCCCATCCTGAAAGCGATCAAGGCCACTGCCAAGGCCGGCGGCGGAACTGCCGTGAGTCCGATCCTGGGCAAGGCGTTCGGCGACTTGGATTCGAAGTCGCAGAAGGGAATTGCCATCACTGGCTTCACCGACAACGGCGGGGGCAAGTGGCAGTATTCGGTGGGTGCGAGCGTGTGGGTCGATCTCGGAGCGGTCGGGCCGAATTCAGCGGTGCTGCTGGCGAGCAACGCGAGGGTGCGCTACTTCGTGACCAACACCGCGATCACGGGCGATGCGACGATTACCTACAAAGCCTGGGATCGATCGACGGGCCAGTCGGGCGACCGTGGTGTGGACACGACCGGGTTGCTGAACTCGTTCAGCACGAATTTCGAGACCGCAACGATTTCGGTAATGCTGTGATTCGGCCCGGTCTTTAAGAGCTTGAACAACGCGGCTAGAGTTGAATGGGCGAGACGTAGTGCATGGCCACTACGTCTCGCCTTGATCTGAGAATTAGACTGGCTAACAGGAGGAATAGCGGCTTGAAAAAGCGAGACATGGCGTCCGTGCAGAATCGTAGGGGTTTTGGGGGAGAAGCATGGTTTTTGTACAGGGCCAGGTCTGGCGGACCCCAGGAAATCCGGCCACGGGCTACGGACACTCAACGACGGTTCAAAGTCGTTCGGTTGTCAGGATGACGATCGCCTGCGGATGACCTTGTACAGTTCTGGACTTGCCAAAATGGCCGAAAAAACTCTCTAAACCTGTTAACTCGTTTTGTTCATAAAACTTAATAACAATCCGCTTTACAGCTTGAGAGAGTTTTGGGTTCGAGGAGTGTCTCACTCGGGCACCGAACGCAACCCGGCCGAAATGGAAGCGCTTCAATTCGGCCACGGCGATGATGCCGTGGAGACTAGTAGCTAATACTACAGCGCTACATCAGCTAACCTCAGCTGACACGGATTGTAAATAACCTCTTTGACCACAAGGAGGTGCGGCATGACGCCCGATCAACTGTTGGTTCTGGGTACGGCCTTCACTGGCTACCTGCGAATTTTCGAGGGTTGTATTGCCTATCGCCCGACCGCCGAACACTTGCATTCGTACTGTCGCGGCTTGCTCTCGGACCTGCCACGCAAGAGCATTGAGCCGATGGCGTTGGCGTGTGGCACGGCGGTACGAACTCTCCAGGAGTTCTTGCGCGATCATGTGTGGGATCACTTCCGCATGCGTGATCTGTTGCAACAACGCCTGGCTCGGCAACCGGCACTGAACGCGGCCGATGATCTCGGCACCATTGGCGTGATCGACGAAACGTCGGTCGTCAAGAAAGGAAAGAAAACGCCGGGCGTGCATCGGCAGTATTGCGGAGCGCTCGGCAAGATCGAGAACTGCATCGTCACGGTTCACCTGGGGATCGTCCGCGGCCTGTTCCGAACCTTGATTGATGCCGCTCTGTTTGTGCCCAAAGTTTGGAGTGAGGATCGCAAGCGTTGTCGCGAAGCCAAGATTCCGGACGACGTGGTTTATCGGCCCAAGTGGCGCATCGCGCTTACGCAAGTGGCTCGCGCTATCGCCAACGGTGCGGATGGCTAGGTCAACAAACAGAAGCGTGAGATAGGCTCGGAGTATCAACCACAAGTCCCGACGCCGGGCCGCTCGCAAGAGCTTAACTATCATGGCGTTCAAGCAGGTTATGACGCTCGAGATCGACCAGAAAAGCCGAGACGTCGATCGATGCTTGCTCCGTGGTCGCGTCAAACTCTCGCACGACCTGAGCGATAATTTCTTCTTGACTCTTCCCCTCGGTCGCAAGTTTCCAGACTCGGGCACCTACGGAGCCAGCACCATAGTACATGCCGGAAGACAAGTTCAGAAGCACGACTTCTTCGCCCGTGTCTTGAAAGAGGACATGGCGGCTTGAGCGAAATCGAAGGCCCACGATTCGTGCCCCTGAGAAGAATAAGCAAAGTCGGTGTGTCGAAGTAGATTCCATCTCAATCTGGCGAGACAGTCAAGTGTCGAGATCCAAAAATCAACACTCTCTCAAGCGGTAGGCGATCCAGAATTGTTCATCGCCAATCCAAAGCACATTCTCAGAAAGTTTGCGAACTGTCTCGATAGAGTGGCGAACGATCGGCCGCGACCTCGCACGGCTTCGTGCAAATGGCCTTTGCCGTCATCGCCCAGAACAAGCTCTGATATAGGCTCTAAATATTGGTCGAAATTGCGCCACAATACTTGCGAACGGCCTTATCGTTGACTGCTCCAATGCACTCTCTCCAAACGCCTCCCCAGGATACGTGAACGTGTTGTTCGTGGCGTTTTTGCCCTTCTTGTTGCGAATTTTTGACACCAACGTCAACCACTGCAAAAGAATCTATGCTGCCTGCTCCGCGCGGTGAGGCTTGCACTGTCCCCGTACGCCGGCCACGCGGAGCAGGCAGCGTAGATTCTTTTGTGTTAGATTGCTGGGCAGACCGCAATGGGAACATGTGCGAGCGAAATGGCGAATTGTCGACGGGGGCAGACGCTTGACATGCGGGTCGACAAACCCTACATTATTACTACTTGCCCAATTTGGATAAGTAAGGTCGCCATGATCGATATGGCTGAGCTTTCAGCTCGTTCTGGCGTGCCTGTCCGAAAGCTCCGGTACGTATTCGATCACGGAGTGCTGCCCGGGGTAGTGGGTGTGGCCCCTGGACAGGGCATCCCGAGGACGCTTACAAAGTTCGAGGGGTTCGCTATCGCGTTGGGCGCTCGGCTGCTCGATACCGGTCTGACTCGGCAGCTTATCGCTGACTGTCTCACCGTTGCGTGCCGATGCCCTCGCGAAAGTCCGAGTCATGCTCCGCTCTACCATGCCTACTTGGGGTCACATGGGCGGTTGGAAATCGGCGACGGAAGATTTGTAAGATTGTTTGCCGCCCGCATCCCCGGGGTCGTAGCTGCGCTCGATACTCGGTGGCTGCCACTCAAGGGAGGAGTTCTCCCTGCTGGCTACACGCCCGCAGTGCTGGTGACGGTCGAGCTGGGCACACTCGCAGAGACAATTAACCGCAAGTGAAATCGCCGGTACCCCGCGGCGCTTGTCCCAAGACAGGAATGTCCTTTACCCGGAGACCAAGATGGTCCGCAGATTACCCGCCGAGCA